>OIZL01001573.1_pt1 | contig 11954 bp, 12 predicted proteins | sample 1588541 | NCBI WGS metagenome assembly OIZL01 (sample SAMN03283285) | human gut metagenome | biome: human-associated habitat; material: feces | host: Homo sapiens | place: Peru | collected 2012 | reverse complement strand
TTTATCTGCTAAACTTAATCTTTCAAATGAATTATTTTTTATTTCTTTTTCAAGTGCTCTTGAACTTAAATTTTTCTTTATACACATATTAATATAATAGTTTCTTTTATTAATATCTTTTATAGATAAAAGTTTTCTTAAATTAGTCCAAGTCAATAGGTCACTCACTGCGTGACCTTTTTTAAAAGTCAGATAGTACAACCTCATATATTTTAAATTAGAACAGCTATAACCTTTACCATATTTTTCTGTTAACTCAATACTCCATTCTTTAATTAATCCATTCCCATACTTTGCTCTTTCTTCACCTCCTTGTGCTTCAACAAGTAATCTTCCTATCTCAAAATAATTATTTACTAAATCTTTATTTTTAAAATAATCATGATATCCTTTATTAACTTCTGTTTTTTCAACTAATTTTATTAGTTCTTTTTTATAATCTTTTTCCATTTAAGCCCTCCAGTTAGATAGGTTAACATATATAAAAATGCTTTGCAAATGACATGAATTTGACTTTTTAAGTACAAAAAAAGATAAATTTTTAAAATTCATCTTAAGACTTAATTTTCACTTTTCAAATATTTTTTATACCAATTTTTAAAAAAACATCTAAAATTTTAAAAATTTAAAAAAGTATGCATATACATACTTTATTTAACAATTACTTCACTACTATCAGTAGTTGTAGTTATTTCATTTCCTATCATATTATTTATGTCCTTATAATCTTTTATTATAAAACCAACTTTACCTTTAGTACTATTATTATCCACTTTAATTGTAGCAATACATGTAGGTTCATCAGTTGAAGAACATACCATTTCTATATCTTTATTAAAAATATTTACCTTAGGAACAAAACTTAACTTTCTATCAAATTTAGCATTTAATATTATTAAATTATTTACATTAGCAATATTTTTATTAGCATTATTACTTTTTATTGTAACACTTACAGGACTAAATGTTTCTATTTCTGTATCATTAGTACCTTTTACTGTAACATTTAAAGTATTTGTGTAAGCACCATCATTTGATTTTATAATAATTTTAGCGTTACCTTTATTTAATGCTTTTACTTCACCTTTATTATTTACAGACACAACTTTCTCATCACTTGATATATAATTAATATTTTTGTCCGTAGCATTTACAGGTATAATAGTAGGTTTTAGTATTTGAACATCATTTACATTCATAATTATGCTGTCTTCAATATTTTCTAAATAAACTCTTTCCACTAAATTAACAGTACTTTTATCAACTACTCTAAGATCTATTTTAAAAGTATTACTATTTTGTTTAATTATTAAAGAAGTATAACCTTTTGTTTTTCCTCTAATTACCCTATTTTCATTTATTTCTGCAATTGATGTATCTTCAATTTCAAAAGTAATATTTTTATAACAAATATCATCTCCAAGATTAATATTCAAATTACTTTCTTCATTAAAATATGCAACAATTTGACTTTGTGGTATGTTTTCTTCACTTAATCTTTTACATACTGTTACCATTTTATTTACCTTTTTAGATACATCTTTATAAGTTCCTGTTACTTCAATATTAAAGCTTCCTAATTTATATGCAAATAAACTGTTATTAACTTTTTTGCCTATCATATTTTCATTTTTTGTAGACACAATATCACTATTAACAGCAAACGTATACTTTGTTTTTCTTAAATTATTTTTACCAATAGCGGTAACTTTAAAACTATTATTTTCTCCATAGTAAATTATATCATTTAATGAAAGTGATATATTATTAAGTGTTCCAGGTTTTAACATAGAATAAAGTATTAATCCTAGAATTAACACAAAAAACATTATTCCTATTATTAACAACAATTTTTTATTTACCTTACGATTTTTAATAAAACCTAAATTACCTTCTTCATAATCAACTTCTTTTTGGTAATTATTATTTACACTATTTAATGGTATATTATTTATATTATTAGGTATAACACTATTTATATTACTATTTTCTTTTTTATCTTCTTTCTTTTCTTTATTTATAAAATTGTTATTAAAGAAGAAAGGTTGTTCTTTTTTACTTGTTTTATCTAATTCATTATCAATTTCATCTAAAGATACAACAGTTGTTTTTTCTATATTATTATTAAAAAAATTAGTATTAGTATTAGTATTAGTATTAGTATTGTTATTATCATTATTATTATTTTCTTTTGGCAGTTCTTCTTTTTCTTGTTTTTTAACATCATCAAGCTTTTTTTTATTTATTAAATCATTAATATTGGAGTAATGCATTTTCATATCATCATTTAAAGGACTATATCCTTCTTTTTCTTTACTTTCTACAGTACTCAATCCTAATTCATCAACATTATTTTTGTCTTCTTTTTTAATACTTAAATTATTATTACTTTTTTTAAAGTTAATAGGAAACTTTTTACTCATCTTTATCCCTTCCCTTATTCTAATATTATTATATATTATGGACATTTTATAGTCAATTAAAACATTTTAAACTTTTAAAAAAAATAAGATATGTCGAAATTTGTTGTACGATTTTTCTTGCTTTAATAAAAATTCGTATGTTAATGTAATATTAAAAATTTTTAAGGAGGATGTTAATGTTAGTAAAAGAAAAACCAAATGACAAAAATTTATTGGGAAAATATCATAGTTTTAAAGAGATATTTAATAACGAATCATATAAATTCACTCATAGTATTATAATAAGAAAAAACATTAAAGAATTAAATAATATAAACATTGATAAATTGAATTCAAAAGATATTAAATTAATTGCAAAAAAAATATTTAAAAAATATAATGATAAAAATATTTTCATAAATAATGGAAATAAAATAATTGTTACAAATAGAGGAATTGAAGAAAGTATAAATAAAATATTTAATAGTAAAAAACAAAGAGCATTTTTAAAGGAACACTTACAAATCTTTTCTTGTTTAGGAAAAATTATTGCTCATGCAAAATTAGTAGGCCAAACTAAAGAAAATAAAAATAGAAAAAATATAGTCTTATGGAGTTATTATTTTGACGGTTTAATTATTAATAATGAAAAATATTACTTTGAGTTTGATGTTAGGACTATGGATAATGGCCAAAATCAATACCGTGTTCAAAGATTAGAAACAACTAAAAAAATTGACATTTCAACTCGGGACGTTAGCAATAAATACTAAAATCTTGCGAGCTTTCGAAATGTCAATTTGTATATATAATATACCAAAAGTTAATATTTTTGTCAACCATTTAAAAGAGTTCATTTTAAACTTTTAAAAAAACTATTTTTATTTTATAATAAAATTAAGAAAGTGAGGAAAATATGAATAATTGTATTTTTTGTAAAATAATAAATAATGAAATACCAAGTTATACTTTATACGAAGATGAAATGGTAAAAGTATTTTTGGATATTAACCCCGAAAGACCAGGACATACTTTAATAATACCAAAAACACATTTTGTTGATATAAATGATATTTCTATAGAAACTTTAAATCATATTTCATTAATTAGTAAAAAAATAACTACTCTTTTAAAAGAAAAATTAAATTATGATGGTTTAAGACTTGTTCAAAATAATGGCGTTTTAGAAGAAGTTAAACATTATCATTTACATTTAATTCCTTTTTATCAAGATGGTTTTAGTAAATCAGTAGAAGAAGTTTATGAAATACTGACACATTAAAAAGAGGTTTAAAAGCCTCTTTTTAAGTTTTTTAAATATTTTTATTAATAGCAACATACATTATTATTAGTTCCAAATGAACTAAAAATTATAGCAAGTAAGATATATAATACAACAACGATTAATAATCCACTTCCTGTATGTTTTCCTGGTTTTTCATTACAGCATTCATTATTTTTCATACATACACCCCCTTAAATCCAAGCACCTAGTATTATAATTAGTAAGATAAATAAAACTAATACGATTGCTGATGATGATACATAATTCATAAATAACTCCTCCTTTTTTATTGTTCTAAATTATTTTATGGGTTTTTGTGAAATTTGTGTATATAAAAGACTAAATTATTGTATTTTTTTTAAATTTTTGATAATATAAATTTGTAACTATTTAAAGGAGGATATAATTATGAACAAAATAATTAAAAATAGTGGTAAAATTCTTATCTCAGGTTTATTAATTTTTTCACTTGTAGGTTGTGGAAAAGTACCAGTTTTAGATAATGGTGAAGAAGCTGTTGTAACAAGTGATGCCAAAAATATTTCTGTTACTGAATTTTATGAAAAAATTAAAGAAAAATATGGAGTAAACGTTTTAGTAGATATGATTGATGAAATGATCTTAAATGATAAATACAAAGAAACTACTAAAGAAGAAAAAGAATATATTGAAGAAAAAGTTAAGGAAGTTGAAGATTCTGCTAAACAATACAATACAACTTTTGAATATTTAATTTCATATTATTATGGATTAGAAACTAAAGCTGAATTTGAAAAATTTGTTTCTTTATCTTACAGAAGAAATGAAGCAGTTAAAGAATTGGTTGGTAAAGATATAACTGATAAAGAAATTCAAAAATATTACGATGAAAATATTTTTGGAGATATTAGAACTAAACATATTTTAATTTCTATCGATACTCTTGATGGAATGACTACTGAAGAAAAAAATAATAAAGAAAATGAAGCTTTAAATAAAGCTAAAGACATTATTAAAAAATTAAATAATGGTGAAGATTTTGATAAACTTGCTAAAGAATATTCAAGTGATAAAGCTACAAAAGACAAAGGTGGCGATACTGGATGGTTTAATACCGGAGACATGCTTGAAGAATTTGAAAAAGCAGCATATGCTCTTAAAAAAGGAAGCTACACAACTACCCCAGTTAAAACAAAATATGGATATCATATAATTTACAAAACTGATGAAAAAACAAAACCTGAACTTAAAGATGTTAAATCTACTATTAAAGAAACACTTGTTACAAAAAAATTAAGTGAAGATAGTGCTTTATTCTATAAAAAACTTGAAGAATTAAGAAAAGAATATGGTGTAGAAATTCATGACGATAATCTAAAAAAAGATTTCAACACTTATATGTCTAAATTAAAAACTAGTTCTAATAATTCTAAGAATAAATAAAAATATGTGGGATTTATCTCACATATTTTTATTTAAACAAACCTTTTTGATAAAGTTTTTGTTTTATTTTTTGTTCTAATTCGTAACCAGTATACTTTTTAGATAATTTGTTATAGATTTTATTATATTCTTTTTCATAAATACTTGTTTCATCAAAAGAAATATTATTAACATATTTATCTATTAATTCTTTAGTAAATCCTTTATTAATAAGGTCTAGTTTTATACTATTTTTTAAAATAGATACTGATTTATTTTTATTAGATTTAACCTTTTTATCCATTAATTTTTTAATTTTCTCTTCTTCTTTTTCTTTAGTAAATACTTTAATATTTTTATCTATAATACTTTTATCTATTTCCAATTTTTCAAGTTCATAAATTATTTTATTTGGTCCTATATTTTTCAAGTTTATAGAATCATTAATATAACATATTGTAAAATAATCATCATTTAAATAACCCTCTTTTGTTAATTTTAAAACTATTTTTTCTATTAAGTCTTTGTTAACTTCTTTTGCTAAATACTTTTCTATTTCACTTGTGCTACGCATTCTAAACTTTATATAATTTAATGCTTTATAATACCCTTCATAAAAAATATTTTCATTTAAATATTGTTTTAACTCCTCTTCTTTTATATCTTTTTTTAATAAAATCATATTTTTTATAATAATATCCTCATAAAGGATTATATCATTATTATCTAAAGTTATTTTATATTTATTACCTGGTAATTTCTTATATTTTATTATCTTCATACATACCTCTTTTCATAAATTTAAATCTTTTTCATATAAATTTAATATAGTACAATAAAAGTGTTTAGTCAAACAAATTTTTCTTGTATTTTGTAGTATTTAATGATACCATATAAGTGGAAAGGAGTGTTTGTTTTTTATGTATAATTATGACTATATCAATTCACCTAGTAATACTGCTGCTTTAGCAGGAAGCGCTATTTGGGGAATTATCGCTGCAGTATTAGCAGTTATTGGAGGAATTCTAGTTTATTTCTTATTTATTAAGAAAGATAATAAAGGATTAAGTAAAAAACTTGTTACTTTAAAAGAATTACTTGATTTTAGAATAATGATTATTGAACCAATTTTAAAAGTTTTATATTTAATTGGTACAATTTATGTTATTTTAGTATCATTCTCATTCATTAGTGTAAGTTTCTTACTATTCTTAGTTATATTAATCCTTGGACCAATCGTAATTAGATTAGTTTATGAAGGCTTCCTAATTATGATTATGATTTGGAAAAATACAAAAGAAATAGCACAAAAAAAATAATCCTTTCGGGTTATTTTTTTTCTTCTGGTTGTTTTATTATAATTAAATTGTCTGCTACTTCTTCAAGCGCCCTACCTATATTCTTTTTAGAAACATAATCTTCTTCATTTTTTTGTAAATTATTATTTTCTCTTATATCATCACTTCTTAAAGCTGCAAGATGAACTAAACGATATTTACTATCTACGACATTTAATAATTTATCAATTGAAGGATATATCATATGTATCACACTCCCCAATATTATAATAAAACACTTAAAAATATTTTACAATAAATTTGACAAAATTAGACAAATTATTTTACTGATGTACTTTACTTTAAATTTAACTCTTTTAAAATATCATCATAAATACTATCTGCTTTTAAAAGTACACTATGCTTTTTAGATATAGCTATTAAATATACTGTACAAAGATATTCCCTTGGAAATATTAAAGATAAATTATACATTTCCTTTATTATTTCTTCTTTATTTTCATTTTTCATATATTTATTATACATATATCCTATTAAAAATTTATCTTTTAAGTTTTTATTTATTTTAATATAATCAAGTTCTTTAACTTTTTTTACTAACATTCTATTATATTTTTTTATTGAATAAATATTTTCTGTAGGAATATCAAATAATATTCCAAGATGTTCTAAAGCTTCTTCTACTTCTTCTTTGAAATCATGATTATATTTTATTTTTACAAATAACTTATTTATCTTAGCAATACTAAATAGTTCATTTACTATTTTATTTTTTGGTTCATTTAGAATAGTAGATTTTAAAATTTCAATAAAATATTTATTTAATTCATTATATGATTTATCTAAATCATTTTTCTTAAATGTATATATATTTCCATCTAACTTATTAAAATGTTTCATTGTATCGTTATAACCATATTTAATATTTTTATCAGCATATTCTTTAGTAAACGTTAATGTAAGTGGTGTTTTATCTTTCATTTTTATAACATCTACTTTTACATTTTTATCTTTTGGTTTTTTATTAATAGCAAGAACAGATAAATCAACCGCTACTATTTCAGTTGCTCCCATATCAATTGCAAGATTAATTGGGATACCATCATAAAACCCTCCATCTATAAAACTTTCATCATTTATATCTTGTGTATGAACAAAAGGATAACAAATAGAACTTGCACAAATGTAGTCAACAAGTTTTCCATATGGTATTTGTTCTTTTGTAAGAAATCTTGGTTTTTTATTTGTAAGTGATACCGTAACAAGACCATAATTAATTTTAGATTTTCTAACCTTTTCTTCATTAATATTCTTTTTAAGGAATTTTTCAGCATTGGCAAAACTAATTCCTCCAGTTGACATTTGCTTTACAAGACTTTGTAAATCTTCTTTTGATAATTTGCTTCCAATAGCAACATCAAATAAATCATTCGTAGTTATTGTACGCCACATTTTTAGACATTTTTTATATTCATTTGCTGCATAAAAAGCTCCATTTATTGAACCAATTGATACACCTGTTACGATATCAAACTTCATATTAAGCTTATTTAATGCTTTCCAAACTCCAACTTCATAACTACCTTTAGCTCCTCCGCCACCTAATACTAATGCTTTCATAAAAAATCACTTCCTATCTATATTTATATTATACCAATAAAAAAACACCTTTAAAAGTGTTTTTATTAACATAAAAAGAAAAAGACCGAAAGGTCTTTTAATAGTTACAACAAGAACCACATTGTACATGTTCACATACATTTTCTTCACAACATGTATAGCTTGGTTGATAAGTATGTTGATAAACGTGATGATTAACTATTCTTGTTCTTATTGGACAAACATGTGGAACATTATGAACTATAGTTCTGTTTACTACTCTTTCACGCATAGGTTCCATAATTGGAGCATTAGAAGTTCCTGCAGCCATAGTTTCATTTTGATTAATTGTTTGTGTTTGGGCAAAATCTATGTCAATATTTCCTGTATTGTTATCAATATCAATTAAACCATTTTGACTTGGCATTGCCATAAAGTTTTGTCTACCACATCTGTTATTAAACATTTTAAATCCCCCTATCTAATTTTATGATATGAAAAATTTAATTTTATGTATAAGTAAATTACCTAGTTTTTATTTATGGGTTTTTATCTATGTAGCAATTTATTAAAAATGAGCATATATTATTATAGTTTTTGGAGGAATTATGTTAGATTTTTTTAATAATTTAAATAGTATTGAACAAACATTAATAGCTACTTTATTTACATGGAGTATAACAGCACTTGGAGCAGCACTTGTTTTTTGTTTTAAAAAAATAAATAAAAATTTACTTGATGCAATGTTAGGATTTTCTGCTGGGGTTATGATTGCAGCTTCGTTTTTTTCACTTATTAGCCCATCAATTGAAATGGCCACTAGTTTAAATTTAAATGCATGGTTAACTGCTTTTATTGGATTTATGGGTGGAGGAATTCTTCTTTTTATTGGGGATAAATTATATGATAAAATATCCAATAAAAAAGAAAGGAAAGATAAAAAAGAAAAAAACAGTTTAAAAAGAGCAATAATGTTAGTTGTATCTATAACACTTCACAATATTCCAGAAGGTATGGCAATTGGGGTAGCATTTGGATCTGTTATATATGGTCTTGATGGAGCGACAACTACAACTGCTTGTATTCTTGCACTTGGAATAGGAATTCAAAATTTTCCTGAAGGTACTGCTGTTTCATTACCACTTTTAAGAGAAGGATTCTCAAGAAAAAAAGCATTTTTTTTAGGCCAATTAAGTGGTATTGTTGAACCAATTGCAGGAATAATCGGAGCTTTATTAGTAATTAAAGTTAGATATCTACTACCTTATTTACTTGCCTTTGCTGCTGGTGCCATGATATATGTTGTTGTTCAAGAATTAATACCAGAAAGTCAAACAAACAAGAAAAAAGAGCTCATGGCCCTATTTACTTTAATTGGATTTTCTCTTATGATGATTTTAGATGTAGCTTTAGGTTAGCTACATTTTTTATTTTCCATTTTATATAAGTTTTTATATTCTTTATTTTTTTGTAATAATTCTTCATGCGTTCCTTCATCTATTATTCTACCCTTATCTATAAAATAAATTTTATCTGAATTAATAATAGTGGATAATCTATGTGCAATTATTAGCATAGTATAATTGCCTTTCATATTATTTATTGATTTTTGAATTAAGCTTTGTGTTTCATTGTCAAGAGCACTAGTAGCCTCATCAAATAAGATTATTTTAGTATTTCGAAGAAGAGCACGTGCTATTGCAAGTCTCTGCCTTTGACCACCTGATAAAACCACCCCACCTTCACCAACAATAGTATCATACTTATCGGGTAAGGACATAATAAAATCATGGATACATGCTGTTTTACATACATCTTTTATTTTTTTATCACTAACATTTTTGTTAATAACTCTAAGATTATCTTTAATACTCATGTTAAAAATATATGGATTTTGCATAACCAAAGAAATATTATTCCTTATTGATGTTTCATCCAAACTATTTATATCATAATCGTCAATAAAAATCATATTGTCCTTAACATTATACATTTTATTAATAAGAGAAAATATAGTTGTCTTACCACTACCACTTTTACCTACAAACCCAATTGTTTGATTTGGCAATACTTCAAAACTAACATTATTTAGAACTTTATTTTTTTCATTATAAGAAAAATTAACATTTTTAAAACTAATTTTCCCTAAAATTTTATCAATGTGTACATTCCCATAATGTTCCTTTTTATATTTATCTTGATCTATTAATTCAAAAACTCTTGAAGCCGAAATATTGAAGTCCTCTAATAAATCAATTGTTCTCGTGATTTCACCTATTAAATAATATGGATCATTTCTATACATATATATTATGATAAATGTTTCAATTGTTAAATTATCTACACTAACCAAAGTACAACCTAGTACTATAAGTAAAAAACTTAAAATGCTATACATATTATCAGCAAATACATCAAATTTAAATCTAATTCTAGCGCTTTCTATTTGATTATCTATTACTTTATTTACATTATCTTCAATTAAAGAAATTGAGTTTTCCTTAGAGTTAAGAACTTTAATATCCCTCATGCCACGAATAAATTCATTAATAAAACCTGTATTTTTTTCTTCTAATTCATGATACTTTTTTCTTATGTTTGTTACTTTAATAATTCTTCTTTCTTGAACTATATATTTACAGATCATACTAAAAATCATAAAGAAAAACATTATTTTATTTAAGACAAATATAGTTATTAAAACACCAAGACTTGATATTCCACTAAAGATACTTGTATTCAAAGAAGAAAATATCCTCGCTATATCTCTTGTATCTCTTTTTAACCTGTCTATAAAAATACCTGAATTATTTTTATCAAATTCTTCTATTTCTAAATTAAATATTTCCTTTAATAAATCCATTTGAATACTTAAAACTATCTTTTCATTCATTTTAGTGAATATTAAAGAACTTAAATTACGAAAGACACACTCACATACTTCAAAAACTAATATAATTAATGCTACTAAAAGAAGTTGATTTAAATTTCCATTACTCAAATAAATCAAAACTTTGGCACTCAATAAAGGTCCAAGCACTTCAAAAATTGTTATTATAATTGTTAACATAAGATTTAAAACAACTTGTTTTTTATACGGCCTTAAATATTTAAGCGTTCTTTTTAAATTTTTTAAAGCTTCTTTTGAATTTAATTTTTCATTTTTATCTTTCATTAAATACACCCAACTTCTTTTTATAATCTTTAAACTTTTTATTAGAATGGTAATTTCATATTGCCATTTGAAATCATTTTCATCATTTTTTTAGATTGTTCAAACTGTGTAAGTAATCTATTTACTTCCATAACATTTCTTCCACTACCTTTAGCAATTCTTTCTTTTCTTGATGCTTTTAATATTTCAGGATGTTTTCTTTCATAAGGTGTCATTGATAATATAATTGCTTCAACGTGCGCTAAATCTTTAGGATTTATTTGGACATTATTTAGTCCCATTTTATTAGCACCTGGTATTAATTTTAGTAAATTTTCTAACGGACCTAATTTTTTTATTTGGTTCATTTGTTTTAAAAAGTCTTCTAAATCGAATTTGCCTTTCTTCATTTTTTTTGCTAATTCTTCAGCTTCTTTTTCATCTATTATTGATTCTGCTTTTTCAACCATTGACATTAGATCGCCCATATCTAGTATACGACTTGCCATTCTGTCTGGATAAAATTCTTCTAGGCCGTCTAATTTTTCACTTGTTCCTATAAATTTTATTGGTATATGAGTTAGATGTCTAACTGATAATGCTACACCACCTTTTGTATTACCATCCATTTTTGTTAGTATAGCTCCAGTTAATGGCAATTTATCATTAAAACCTTTTATAACATTAATTGCATCTTGTCCCATCATAGCATCAATTACTAATAGTATTTCATCTGGTTTTACTAAATTATTAATATCAACTAATTCATTCATCAATTTTTCATCAACATGTAATCTACCAGCTGTATCTATTAT
>OIZL01001572.1_pt1 | contig 11956 bp, 11 predicted proteins | sample 1588541 | NCBI WGS metagenome assembly OIZL01 (sample SAMN03283285) | human gut metagenome | biome: human-associated habitat; material: feces | host: Homo sapiens | place: Peru | collected 2012 | reverse complement strand
AAAAGAAAAGTAGATCACATTCTTTTTATGTGTCTACTTTTACTTTATCACTTCATGAAAATATGAATTCAATCTCTTTTCTAACTGAATAATGCACTAATAATTATTGTAAATGTACTACCTATCATTGCTATTAATAATATCCATGCAATTATTTTTTTTGCTAAATCTTTTTTCTTTTTTTTAGTTGCCATAATTAATACCTCATATAAATTATAATATATTTGTAATAAAAAATAAAGAAATAAATATAATTTAATATGAAAATTATAAAAAGTAAGTTATTTAAAACGTTGTTTTTTATTTTTTTGTTTGGAATTGTATGTGGTATCATAAGTTATATCTTTATGAATAAAGATTCAGTAAATAATAATGTAGTAAACTATATTAAATTAATCAGTGGTAATAATTATAATTATCTTAATGGATTTATTATGAATCTATATAACGATTTTAAATGTTATTCATTAATATGGATTTTTGGTATTGTATTTATATGTTCTATCTTTATACCAATACTTATCATTTTTAAAGGTATATCTATTGGATTTAGTATTTCAACAATAATTTATACTTTCAAGATAAAAGGTATTCTATATAGCCTTATTTTAATGCTTCCAAGTATATTAAAATGCATCGTATTTATATTACTAAGTTATTATAGTATTAGTTTTTCATACAAATGTTATAATGCATTTAAAGAAGATAATTCTATCAATATTAAGAAATTTATATTAAATTACTTCTATATATATTTAATATTGTTATTTATACTAATAATTATTTGTCTAATTGAAACATATATTTGTTTTAATATATTAAAATTTGTAGTATAATTACATAAGACGAAAGGGAGTAATTAATATGAAAGTAGTAGTAGGTATGAGTGGAGGAGTAGATTCAGCAGTATCAGCTTATTTACTTAAACAAGAAGGTTACGAAGTAGTAGGGCTATTCATGAAGAATTGGGATTCTAATATTAATAATGATAAAGAAGGTATTACAGATGGAGTATGTCCTCAAGAACTTGATTATAGAGACGCTAAAGCAGTTTGTGATGAACTTTGTATTCCACTTTATAGAGTTGACTTTATTAAAGAATATTGGGATGATGTATTTAAGTATTTCCTAAATGAACTTGAAAAAGGTAGAACACCAAATCCAGATATTATGTGTAATAAATATATAAAATTTGATTTATTTAAAAAAGAAGCTAAAAGACTTGGTGCTGATAAAATTGCTACTGGACACTATGCACGTATAAAAGGAAATAAACTTTTAAGAGGTGTTGATAATAATAAGGATCAAACTTATTTCTTAAGTCAAGTTACTCCTGAACAATTAAAAGATGTATTATTTCCAGTAGGAGATTTAACTAAAGAAGAAGTAAGACGTATTGCTCATGAAAATCATTTACCTGTTGCTGATAAAAAAGATTCAACTGGAATTTGTTTTATTGGTGAACGCCATTATCAACAATTTATCTCTAACTATTTAAAAGGTAAAGAAGGAGATATTGTTGATGTTGAAACTGGTGTAGTCATAGGTAAACATAATGGTCTTATGAATTACACTATTGGTCAAAGAAGAAATGTAGGTTTAAGTGGAGATGCTGAACGTCATTATGTATGTGGAAAAGACTCTAAAAAGAATGTTCTTTATGTAGCATTTGGCAGTGATTCAAAATATTTACTTTCAAATGAAGCATTAATTGAAGATGTAAACTTTATATCATCTAAACATCCTACTTTTGCCACTGCAAAGTTTAGATATAGAAGTGAAGATGTACCAGTTACTATAGAATATTTAGAAAATAATCAAATTAAAGTTAAATATGTAGATGGTAAAGCAGTAACACCAGGTCAAGCATGCGTTGTATATTTAGGTGAAGAATGTATCATGGGAGGAATCATAAAACAAGTATTTAAAGATGGAAAAGATATTTGGTATTTAAAATAATGATGAGAGAAACATATGAATTAATAGATTTAAAAAAACTTCAAAATAACGTTAGAACAATAGTTCACTATTCATCTAACTATAAATATCATATTGCTGTAGTAAAAGCAGATTGCTATGGACTTGGTATAAAATGCATAGAAAGTATATTAAAAGGTGGTGCTAATTATTTAGCTGTATCTTCTTTAGATGAAGCTTTAAAAGTAAGAAAAATTACAAGTGAAAGAATACTTGTTCTTGAACCAATAGATATAAATTATATAGATTTAGCTATTCAAAATAATATAACACTTACTATTAGTTCTCTTGATTATATAATGAAAGTTAAAAATAAGAAATTCACTTGTCATATAAAAATAAACACAGGTATGAATAGGCTTGGTATAAGTACTCGTGATGAATTAAATAAAGTATATAATATTGTAATGAACTCTAATATTAAATTAGAAGGAATTTATACTCATCTTTATAAATCAGATGATGAAACTATAACTAATGAACAATTTAAAACGTTTGAACATATTACAAGTGATATAGACTTATCAAAAATAGAAATAGTACATATTCCTAATAGTAAGTGTATAACAACTTATAAAAAGAAAGAATATGTTAATGGATGCAGAATGGGTATAATAATGTATGGTTTTGATGATAAATTAAATTTAGATAGTGTTTTTTCATTAAAATCAAAAATTATAGAAATTAAACATATTAAATCAGGTGAAGTAGTTGGATATGATGGTAAATATATTGCTTCTAAAGATGAAGTTATAGGAATAGTACCAATTGGTTATAGAGATGGAATTATAAGAAAGAATACTGGTAGATATGTTTATATTAATGATAAAAGATATAAAATAATAGGTAATATATGTATGGATATGTTATTTGTTTTAATAGATAATACAGTTAATATAAATGATACTGTCTATATTATTAAAGATAATAATCATATTAATGAAATAGCTAAATATTTAGATACAATTAATTATGAAATAATGTGTAGTATAAGTGATAGAGTAGATAGGAAATATATAGAAGAATAGTACAAATTCTTCTTTTAATATGATAAAATATTTATATAAGGAGAATAAAATTATGAATAAAGTAATTATAATAGGTTGCGGTAATGTAGGAATGAGTTATGCATTTTCACTTTTAAACCAAAATACAAGCGTTAATGAGCTTGTACTTATTGATATTAATAAAGAAAGAATTATAGGAGAAGTAGCTGATTTAAATCATTGTTTAGCATTTTCACCATCTAAAATAGATATAAGAGTTGGAGACTATACTGACTGCAGGGATGCTAAATTAATAGTTATTGCTGCTGGTGCTAATCAAAACCCAGGTGAAACTAGAATGGATTTAATAAATAAGAACTCAAAAATATTTAAATCAATAATAACAGAAGTAATGAAAAATGATTTTAAAGGATATTTTTTAGTTGCTACTAATCCTCTTGATATAATGACATATATTACATATAAATATTCAGGTATGTATCCAAATAAAGTAATAGGTTCAGGAACAAGCCTAGATACAGCAAGACTTAGATATTTAATTGGTGAAAAAGTAAATATAAATCCAAAAAGCATACATACATATGTAATTGGAGAACATGGAGATTCTGAATTTGTATTATGGAGTTCTGCTTTAATTGGAAGTGAAAGATTGGATAAATATTTAACAGTTAACGAAATGGAAACAATCGAAAATGAAGTTAGAAATGCTGCATATGAAATTATTGAAAGAAAAGGTGCTACATATTATGGCATTGCTATGTGCTTAACAAGAATAACTAATGCAATATTAAATAATGAAAATACTATTATTACAGTATCTAGTTATGATGAAAAAGATGATATATATTTTAGTACACCAACTGTTATTAATAAAGATGGAGCTGTTAAAAAGATGGAAGTTGATCTAAATAGAACTGAACAAGAGAAATTAGATAATTCAATTAATGTTATAAAAGAGGCTATTAAAAGGATTGAAGAGTGATAGTTTAATAATTTAAATTATGATACAATTTTTCCAGATAAAAAATATGCTGGATATGATACAACTAATCATAAAAGCATATATAAAGACGATATGGATTCTTATTTAAATACAAGTGATATTTTAATTGGTAGTAAAGTTAATAATTTAGTTTATCGTGAAAAAATAAGAGAAATATATAATAAATATAAGAATTCAGTTTTACCAATGATACTGGTACTAGCTGGAGTTTCTGTTGTAGTTGCAATAGTTGGACTATTAATTGAATTATAATTAAAAAGATATTTTGAAAATATTATGGGTACTAGAAATAGTACTTTTTAAATGTATAAATTTATGTTAAAATCTTATAGACATAATTACCAAATATTGGTAAACTAGTATTATTGAATATGTAGTTAGGCTATACAATTTAAGGAGGAAACATGGAAAATACAAATAAAAAATATGTACTAGGTTTAGATATTGGTATTTCATCTGTTGGATGGGGATTAATTGAATTAAATGAAAATAATGAACCATATAAAATTAAGGATACAGGTGTAAGAATTTTTAGCCCTGGAGAAAATGTTAAAACTGGAGAAAGTAAAAATATTGCTAGAAGAGAGAAAAGAGGTACAAGAAGAATATTAAGAAGAAGAAAATTTAGAATAAATAGAATTCGCTATCTATTAGCAGAATATAATTTTCTTAAAAAATCAAATAAAAATGTAATTTCAGATATATATGTAGATCTAAAAGAACAATATAATACTCTAATAGAAAATTATTATAAAGAAAAAGATATTAATCCATTTGAATTAAGAACGGAAGCATTAAATAGAAAACTAAGTAATGAAGAACTAGCTATAATATTAGTACATTATGCAAAACATAGAGGATATAAGTCAAATAGAGATGAAGATAATGATGATAGTGGTAAAGTAAAAAGTTCAATAAAAGAAAATGAAAAAATAATGCATGAAAAGAATTATAGAACTATATCTGAAATGTTTGCATTAGATGAAAAATTTAACGATAGAATTCATAATACTACTGGTGATTATAGAATGTCTGTTAATAGAAAAATGGTATTAAATGACATAGAAAATGTTTTAAATTGTCAAATAAAATTTGGATTAATAGATGAAAAATTTAAAGAAGAATATATTAAAATATGGTCAAGTCAAAGGCACTATTCAAAAGGTCCAGGGGGTAACTCTAAATATGGTGGAAACTTGATAGAAAAAATGACAGGAATATGTAAATATACAGGTGAACCAAGAGCACCAAAGCAGGCTTCAAGTACTGAAATATTTAATGCATTAACATTGATGGTTAACTTAAGATATAAGTCAAATGAAAATTATGAAAAATTAACTGAAGAAGAAATAAATAAAATACTAGAACTTGCTTTAACTAAAGATTCAGTAACATATAAAAATTTAAAAGAAATTTTAGATAAAGAAACTATAACAATTAAAGGATTAGAATTAAGTAAAAAAGAATGGATTGATTGCTTAAATAATTTTAAAGTAAAAATTCTTAAATTAGAAAAAAATGATGAAGTAAATTTAAATGAATTAACAAAAGAAGAACAAGAAAAGTTTGAGAAGATTAAGCAAGAAAAACTATTTTCAAAGAAATTTATAGAACTAAAAACAACAAGCGCATTTAGAAAAGAATTTTCTAGAGCATTTGGTAAGAATATATGGGAAAAACTATTAGATAATATTGAAATATTAGATGAAATTGCAGTTATACTTACAAATTATAAAACAGAAGAAGACATTATAGAGCAAGTTGAAAATAGCGAAATAATTGATAATAATTTAATTGAATGTATATTACACTTACCAAATTTAAAAGATCATAATAACCTTTCATTAAGTTTGATTAGAAATTTAAATAAGTTAATGAAAACTGGAATGCTATATAATGAAGCAATGAGCGAACTTGGATATAATTTTAGTGATTTAACAATTAATAAAGAAAAATTTGATATATTGTTGCCTATAAATTCTAAAAATGAAATAAGTAACCAAAGAGTTATTAGATCACTCGCTCAAACGAGAAAAATAATAAATGCTATTATTAAAAAATATGGAATGCCATATAAAATAAATATTGAAACAGCAAGAGAACTTGCTAAGAGTCTTGATGAAAGAAAAAAGATAAAAAGAAATCAAGAAGAAAATAAAGAAAACAATGATAAAATTAAAAAAGAATTATGTGAATTATTACCTAATAAATTTCAAAATGAAAATAAAGTTTCATCATTTGATTTATTAAAATATAAATTATGGAAAGAACAACAAAATATATGTCCATATAGTTTAGAAAAAATAACAATAGAAGAATTATATGATAATGGAATAGTGCAAGTAGATCACATTTTACCTTACTCAAGAACTTTTGATGATTCTTATTTTAATAAAACATTAGTAAAAGCAAAGGAAAATCAAATTAAGGGCAATAGAACACCTTATGAATGGTTTAAAAGTGATAGAGAAAGATGGAAAAACTATCCAATGTATAAATCATATATTAATAGTTTAAATATTCCAGATAAAAAGAAAGATAATTATTTACTTACAAATCTAACTCAAGAAATAGAAAATGAAATGAGAAATCAAAATTTAAATGATACAAAATATATAACAAGATATTTAACATCATTTTTAAAAGCATATTTAAATGTTCCATTAGTAGATAGCGTAAATGGTACAATAACATCAAAACTAAGAACAAGATGGGGATTAAATAATATAACTCATAGTTTACAATCACCATCATATTACATAAAAGATGTAGATATCGAAAACGATATAAAAAAGAATAGGGAAAATCATTTACACCATGCTATGGATGCATGTATAATAGCATGTTCTAATAAATCTATAATTCAAAAAATAACTAATTATGAAAAATATAAAAGATATTTTGAAAATAAAGTTGATGTATCAATAGAATCATTACTTAAAAATAATTATATTTATAAAAGTGAAGAAACAGATGATTACATAGATGAAGAAACAGGAGAAATAATTAAAACTGAATCTTTAGAAGAATACTATAAAGATTTAATTGATAACAATTACTTAGTAAAAAATAATAAAAATAGGTATACTGTACTATTTCCACAGCCATATGAAAATTTTACAAATGAGTTAAAAGCAAGGATATTTGAGAGAAATGAATCACAGCAAAGATTTATGCTAGAAGGATTACATACATATACTAAGGATGAATTAGAAGAAGTAAAACCATTAATACCTGTGCTTGCTAAAAATAAAATCAAGGGTTCTTTGCATCAAGAAACAGTTTATGGATATAAGAAAAATGAAAATCAAGAATATATAACAAAAAGAGTTTCAGTAACAGCATCTAATTTTAAACAAAAAGATTTAGAACAAATAATTGATAAAGATAATGGTTCAAAAGAAGTATATGAAACGTTAAAAAAATGGATGGAAAATTGTGAAAATGGTGAAATTGCTTATAAAAACAATGGATACCCAATTGATAAAACAGGAAAAATAATTAAAAAGGTTAAACTACAATTACCATACGAAGGAAAAGGACATAATATAAATGGAAAAATAGTTGAAAAAGAAAAAATCCAAAAAATTCTTGTATTTCAAGATAAAGAAATAAATGCATTATATTTTTGTGGACTAGATAGATTTGATATTCTTAATTTAAAAAAGAATAAAGATTATGTAATAACACTATGGAAATCAAGATCTGCTTCTGAAAAGGAAACATATAATAATTTATTAAATAAATATAATCTAAAATTAGAATTGTCTAAAAATGACTTTGTTGAAATAGAAAAAGAAAATGGCAATAAATGTTACTGTTATATAAATGGATTTACAAGTGGAAAGATAGATATAGGAAGTTATATAGGTGACAATTATGATATAGTTGGTGAAAATAACCTTTTTGATAGTTTTTATCCAGCTGGACAATACCCATTAACTATAACAACAATTAAAGATATTAAAAAAATTAAATTAAATACTTTAGGAAAAATAGAGTAATGGGATATAGACAAGTAGTTATTAAAAAATCAGATAAAATGAAATTGAAAGATAATAATTTAATTATTATTAATAATGATAATGAAAGAAAAGTGCCATTAGAAGACATAAACTTTATCATTTTAGAAGATAATAAAACAGTTATAACTGCTAGATTATTGTCAGAAATTAGTAAATATTTTATTTCATTTATAATATGTGATGAAAAATATGAGCCAGCATCAATTATGTTTGCATATAATAATCATTATAAACAATTAGAATCATTTTCATTTCAGTTAAGTTTAACAGAGGAGTTAAAATCAAATTTGTGGCAATCAATAGTAAAAAAGAAAATTGAAAACGAGATTATAACATTAGAGATGACTACACATGATGAAAATGTTATTTATAAACTTAAGCAATTTCAAAATGAAGTTGAAAAAAATGATGTTACTAATAGAGAGGGTTTAGCAGCAAAAATGTATTTCAGAAGCATATTTGGAAGCCAATTTATTAGATTTTATGATGATAGCATAAATAGTGCATTAAATTATGGATATACAATTATTAAGAGTTGCATATTAAGAACAATAGTAAAATTTGGATTAAATAGTTTTTTAGGAATTCATCATCATTCAAAAACAAATAATTTTAATCTAGCATTTGATCTCATTGAGCCATATAGATCAGTTGTAGATTTATACGTATATAATAATCAAAATAATATTGAATTTCCATTATCTTTTGATACAAGGAAGGAACTAATTAATTTATTAAATTTTGAAGTAATATCAAATAATATGCATTGTACAGTTGAATACTCTATTGAATTATTAGTAAAAAGTTATATCAAATCTTTAGAATGTGGAATCAATTGTTTGGTATTTCCAAATATAATAAATGATAAATAGATTTATGAGAATAATTTTAATGTTTGATATGCCAACAATAACCATAGAAGATAGAAAAAATTATTCAAAATTTAGAGATAATTTAATAGATGATGGATTTATAATGATTCAATATTCCATATACGTAAGGATATGTAAAAATCAAGATGATATTACAAAGCATATAAATAGAGTAAAAATGTTTACACCTGAAAAAGGAAATATAAGATTATTACAAGTAACAGAAAAACAGTATGAACAAATGATAATGCTGCGTGGTATAAAAAATGATGATGAAAAAGAATCAAATAATTCAATGATAATAATAGAATAAAGCAAGAATTCAAATTCTTGCTTTATTCTTACCTAAAAACTACTATTAAGGGTACTATAACATCTATGTCATTATAAATGGTATTCGATATCAAATACGAACTATTTATTTTTTTATCATTTACAAAAATTATTGCCTAAAAATTACAGGGTACCATAACTCAATGGGTATTTAATAACTACGATTCTGACATAAGCATTACCTAAAAATTACAGGGTACCATAACTTTCACGAGTATATACACTTCCATTTTTAACATAAGCCTTACCTAAAAATTACAGGGTACCGTAACATCATATACTATCAAAAATATTCCAACTCTCATAAGCATTACCTAAAAATTACAGGGTACCGTAACAGAAGTCTTTAAAAGTGGAATTATTAGAAGCATAAGCATTACCTAAAAATTACAGGGTACCGTAACTACCTCCTTCTTTGATTTACTAATTATATTCATAAGCATTACCTAAAAATTACAGGGTACCGTAACGTCCCCAACTTCTACTTGTATTCCAACTTTCATAAGCATTACCTAAAAATTACAGGGTACCGTAACAACCAGGTTATTTATATTTAACTAATTATTCATAAGCATTACCTAAAAATTACAGGGTACCGTAACTAATACTCTCCGTTCTTTTCTAAAATATTTCATAAGCATTACCTAAAAATTACAGGGTACCGTAACACTATAGTTTAGAAGTGGTAGAATTTTTAGCATAAGCATTACCTAAAAATTACAGGGTACCGTAACCTCAAATACATTTTATCAAATATATTTTGAAATGTAAATATTGAAAAAAATGTAGTTATACTATACAATAAAATTGGTGATAAAGTGAATATAAGGTATAAAGAACTATATAGTTTTGAATTTGATAATGTATTATTAATAAATGGTGCTAACAAATCAGGTAAAACTAAATTATTAAAACTATTAGAAAAAGGTACAATAGGCGAGTTAGAAGATTTTTATATAAATAATAACAAAGTATATAAGAATGATTATCAAGTATTATTCATTGGTGATTATAATAATTTTGCTACTGACTTTAAATTAAGCAAAACAAATGTATTCAAAAAATTAATTTATGATGAAATAATGGAAAAGATTAATATTAATGATATATTACATAAAACAAATGAAATCTTTAACATAATTAATGACAAAATTAATAATACAATATCAAAAAACGAATTAATTAAAAATTTAAAATTTGATATAAATATTGATTCTGTAGATAAAATAATTGAAAAATTCACAAATATTTATATTGATGAATATTTATTAGATGATAAAATAACTCCAAGAAGTTCCCTTAGAAAATTATTAATTAATTTAACACTTTATCAGATAGAAAAAAGTACCAATGATAATATTATAGTTTTTATTGATGATATTGATAATAGTTTTGATGAATTAGAATTATTTAATATAATAAAAACTTTAGAAAACAATTTTAATGCAAAATTTGTAGTATCATCTTCTAGAAATATATATCCATATATTGCAAACAAAAAAGATATATACAAAATATCTAATCAAAAAACTAAAAATATTGTTAATATTAATTCATGCATAAAACAAGCAATAATATTAAATGAGTATAGTAAAACAAATAATAATGAAGACCTCAATTCATTTTTTGAAGAGAATGAATATCTTATAAATGAAGAAGATATTAATTATTTTAATAATAATGTATTACCATCGCTTAATTATCAAATTGGACTAATATATTGTAATAATAAATTAGAAATAAAATCAATAGATGATAGCGAGAATAGTATTGTCAAAGTAAAAAATAATTTAGAAAAAATATTTTTAGAAATTATTTATAAATATTTAACTGATAGTATTGACAGTGACTAATAAATATTATATTATTAATTTGTACAGAGGTATTATATTTCTGTGCATTACCTAAGAATTACAGGTTACTGTAATAAGGCATTATGCCTTAGGGTTTGGTCGGATCCCTTAATTATTCGACTATTTTTATTTGGAAAAATTCAGAAGCTAATTTAATATATTTTCGCTTCTTTTTAACTAAATATTTACTTTTGATATTGACAATCAAATGTAAAGTGTTATACAATTAGTATGTAGAGTAGAGGAGTGATAGACAAATGAAAGAATTAAATACTTTGTTAGGAGAACTAGGTATTTCAAAAGTAAAATTAGCTAAATCATCACTACCTATATATAAACTCCATGCGTATGTTTTTGTATAAGTACATATTAATGAACAAACACATATTTCATCTTTATCTATTTTACTAAAAACATTGCATTGTTTTAAATATATATTATCTATGCCTGCCATCTCATTAATTGTGTATTTAGCGCATTCTTCAATTGTTTCTGTGGTCATAAGTAAATTACTTGGAAGCATCCAATATCCCTTAAATGGTTCTTCTTCTTTTCTAAATAATAGAACATTTAATTTTCCTTTAGAAATTGTAAACAAATTAACTAAAACTTCAATTTGATTAATATATCTATTGTCCATTTTTTCACCCGTTTCACATCTAATTATAGTAATTTTTACACAAAATGTCAATTAAAAAGAGAGTTTAAAACTCTCTTAGTTCATCAATTCTTCTTCTAATACTTCTAATGGTTCACTATCTATCATACTTTTCTCTAATTCATAAGTACAATCACGATATTCTCTAGCACCTGTTCCAGCCGGAATAAGTTTACCAATAATAACATTTTCTTTTAGACCATTCAAATGATCTACTTTACCGTGAAT
>OIZL01001571.1_pt1 | contig 11956 bp, 9 predicted proteins | sample 1588541 | NCBI WGS metagenome assembly OIZL01 (sample SAMN03283285) | human gut metagenome | biome: human-associated habitat; material: feces | host: Homo sapiens | place: Peru | collected 2012 | reverse complement strand
GAACTAGGGTTCTAAAAATTCTTTTTTAGTGTCCACTTTTTGTTGACTAATTCATTAGCGTATTTCTAATGTTCTTTTTACTTATAAATAGAATTATTTCTTTTTACTACTTTTTCTCTTGCTAATAGTATCTAATATTTCTTGTATTTCTTTTTCTACCTTTTCATCAATATCATATTCTACATCCTGGCATCTTTCTCCATTAGTTTTAATTGCTTTAATCTCTTTTAATTCATTCTTAGCAATAGCTTTAATAATAATTCCAATTGATAATGTTACAGCACTAGCAATCTCTATTATTGGACCTTCAAAATCGAAAGGTGATAGTAGTGATCCAATTAAAACCGGCTTACCAACAGTAGTTAGTACATTTCCTGTCTTATTAAGTTTTACATAAAATTCTTCCTTTTTTTCTAAAGCACTTTTTATCTTTTCAGTATTTTCCTTACTTTCACTTATTACTAAAGCCTCCGGCAAATCATTATTCATTCCCATTACCCCCAATTATCTCATTCTTAAAATTATTATAAAATTTTAATACTAACTCTTTCTCATTATCTGGAATAGATACAATATTCTCATTCTCATCTACTTCGTATATCATTATCAAATTATTCTTCTTATCAATTTCCTCATCAAAAGAACAAATAATATATTTCTTTCCAAGTTCTTCTATCTGAAATCCTCCCAGTACCTGTGCCATTACTTTCTTTCCATTTATTATTTTCTCCATTAAATAACCTCTTCTTTCAAAAAAATCTTATCATATATATAAGAAAAAGTAAATATAACTATTAGTAAAACTATAAAATAGCTTATTATCTACTAGTTTATATATCTTTACATATAGATAACTATCTGTCATTAATTATCACAATATTTAATTCTTTTCTTTAAAAAAATACAATCTTATGGTATACTCATTATATAAAATAAATTTAAAGATAAAGGAGTATGTTATGAAAAAAATAATTTTAAAATTATTATGCTTTTTCTTACTAATAGGGTGCTTAGGAATAACAAAAGTTAAGGCCGATTGGGCAGGTTGCTATGCTAAAATGAATAAAGATGAAGCAGTAAGTATAGGGGACACATTTACTTATGACTTAGGAATAGATGGAAATACTACTGATATTTCTGTGTACGGACTACATTATGTTATTTTATATGACCAAAATATATTAGAACCTGTATCAATATCTGATGGTGGAGTAGGATCTTATTATAATTGGGAAAATATTTCATCTAATGTATATGAAGAAAAAGGTACATACAATAGATTAGTTGTAGATATTAAAACTAATGATAAGAATAAATTTCTAGATGATAAAAGAGATATAAAAGAACTATTAAAAATAGGATATGTAAAATTTAAAGTAAAAGATACTAAGAAAACAAGTACTAAAATTATGCTATATCAAACTTATAGAGAAGATTTGGTTAATGGAAGTTTCTATAGTTCATCCTCATCATATTATTACGCATATAGTAGCTATGCTGGTAACAAGCAATCACCTTGTTATACTGAAATTACAACATATATAAACATATATAATAAAGATAGTGATGCTACTCTAAAAGGCTTAAAAGTAAATGAAGTGGATATAACACCTAAATTTAATAAAAATACTTTAAATTATGAAGCAATAGTTAAAAATGAAATAGACACTATTAACATAGAAGCTACTTGTAATGGTAATAATTGTAAAGTAAAAGGAACAGGTAAACAAAACTTATCTGTAGGAAATAATACTTTTAAAGTAGAAGTCACTTCAGAAAGTGGTAATTCACAAATATATACCATCAACATAAATAGAAAAGAAAAAATAGAAGCCTATCTAGAAAGTTTGAGTATTAAAAACAATAAATTATCTCCAGAATTTAACCCAGATAACTTAGAATACATATTATTTGTATCTAATGATGTAAAAAAATTAGATTTATCATATGTAGCAAATGATAAAAATGCTTCAGTTAAAATTGTTGGAAATGAAAATTTTGTAGAAGGAAATAATGAAGTAAAAATAATAGTAAGTAATAGTGATAACGATAGTAAAGCAGAAAGAAAATATCACATTAATGTTATAAAAGAAAAAGAAGAAAATACTACTTTAATAGATAATAATACTAAATTAATAAAAAAGCAAAGAATAATAATGATAATACTTAGTAGCATTCTTGTTATTAGTAATATTCTATGGATAGTAAAAGTATCAAAAATAAAGAAAAGATAAAGGAGTTTACTTATGAAAAAGAAAAATATAATTACAAGCATAACAATGATTATACTAGCAGTTATCTATACTATCCTAGTAAAAATAATAGATGTTGCACCAATTGGACCAAATAATTCAGAAGTAGGATTTTCAAAAATAAATGGTTTCTTTCATAATCTTTTAGGAAGTAATATGACCATCTATAAAATTACCGAAATACTAGGGATAATTCCACTACTTATGGCAGGAATTTATGCTATTATTGGTTTAGTAGAATTAATTAAAAGAAAAAGTCTTACTAAAGTAGATTATGAAATATATGCCTTAGCTGGACTATATGTAGTTGTCTTAGGACTATATATTTTCTTTGAAAAATGTATTATTAATTATCGCCCAATCTTAATAGATGGTGTTCTAGAAGCTTCATACCCATCATCACATACCCTAATGGCACTATGTATCTGTGGTAGTTCTATTATCGTTAACAAAAGAATCTTTCATAAAAAAATATTCAATCTAGAAAATAAACTATCAATCTTTCTAATGGTAGCTATTGTTTTAGGAAGATTTATATCAGGAGTACATTGGTTTAGTGATATCCTAGGAGGTATCTTTATATCTCTTGCTCTTCTTTCAAGTTTTTATACTGTAATATCATCATTTACACATAAAAAAGTTGTAGTAGAAAAAGAAGAGAAAGAAGAAGATTCACTACCTATTCCAATAAAAGAAGAAGCAATCTATGAAATATAAAAATAAAGAGTATATAACTATTTATAAACTGTCCAACTTTTGGAGTCTAGTTCATAATTGTTATAACTCTTTTTCTATTTCATTAATTCTAAAAATTCTTCTGGAGTCTTACTTTCTATATGTACAAGCTTCTTACTAACTGGATGTATAAACTCTAAAATATTAGCATGTAAACATAACCTCTTAATTGGATTACTCTTACATCCGTATTTCTTATCTCCCACTAACGCATGACCATGCTCAGAAAAATGTACCCTTATCTGATTTCTCCTTCCAGTATCAATAAATACCTGTACCATTGAATAATTTTTATTATTTCTAATAACTTGGTAGTGGGTAATTGCTTCCTTTCCTATACCAGTCTTATCTGAATATACAAATTGTCTTTTATCTTCCCTTAAAAAAGAATGATAAGTTCCACCACCATGTATAGTTCCTTCCACAATTGCTATGTATCCTCGTTTTTTTACTATCGTATTCCAATTATCTTGCATCTTATCTCTAATCTTTTGATCCTTACAAAATAATAAAACCCCAGATGTATCCTGATCAATTCTATGAACTACAAAAATATACTTCTTATTTTCTTTTTTTATATAATCAGATACCATTCGATAAGCCGTTTCATTTCTTTCCTTATCATTACCAATAGATAAAAGACCGCTAGGTTTGTTAATAGCAATCAAATATTCATCTTCATACAAAATATCTATTTCCGTATCTGTAAGCATAGTTTTACTATAATTAATAGTAATTTCATCCCCATCATTAACTATATAACTACTATTAGTAATAGCCTTATCATTAACCATAACCATTCTATTCTTTATATAATTCTTAATAGTCTTCTTAGACATATCTTTCTTAAAACTACTAATACTATCTAATAAAGAACACTCACTATTATTAATATAATTTTGTTTTTTAGACATATAACCACCACAATAATTATATCATTACTTTAACTTTATGTAAAATGTGTTATAATACTTTTTGGTGATTTATATGTTTCATAAAATTATTGAAGAAATATGTCAAGAATTAAATATTAATTATACTTATCTATCTAAAGATTGGATTATAAAATTAACTAAAGATAATAAAGTAAAGTATCTAGCAGGAAATAAGTTTGATCTAAATCCTCATGCCCTAGGACTTATCATGGATGATAAATATGCTCTTTATGATACCCTTAAATCATTTAATATTCCTGTATGCACTCATCATATCTTCTATGCCCCAAATAATACTCACCCCTATGCCCAAGGATGTAATACTTATGAAGAGATTCTAAAATTATTCAAATTATATCATAATGATATCGTTGTTAAAATAAATAATGGTTCCCTAGGAATGGATGTCTATCATATTACTGATTCACATACCTTAACCAAAGTACTAGATAAACTATTCATAAAAAACTATTCAATAAGTATCTGCCCATATTACCATATCAAAAATGAATATCGTCTAATCGTATTAAATAATGAAATAAAATTAATCTATAAAAAGATAAGTCCTACAGTATATGGAGATAACATTCATTCCATAAAAGAATTACTTCTTAATTTTAATTATCCTTTCTTTAAAGACAAATCATTACCTGATACTATTCTAGGGTTAAATGAATCATACACCTATGATTGGCATTTTAATCTTTCTCGTGGAAGTATTGCTTCACTAGATATCCCTAAAAAGTTAAAAACAAAACTCTCTACCATTGCTAAAGAAGTATCAAAAAAAACAGGTATTATCTTTGCCAGTATTGATATTATTGAAACTAATGATAATGACTTATTAGTCCTAGAAGTCAATAGTGGTGTAAGTATCGATAAATGTACTAATTTTATAAAAGATGGCTATAATATTGCTAAAAGTATTTATAAAGAAGCCGTTATAGAAATGTTTAAAGATAATTAATAGAATAATCATATAAGTAGGTGAATAATATGCCAAATATATTTAAAATAAATAAAGAAGACAAGAAATTAAAATATATCGAAAAAAATTTAAAAGATCTCTCAAAATTATCTAAAGTAATTAGTACCATTACAAGTCTAAAAGATGATAATGATAAAATAAAATTTCTTAATCATATCATCGGAGATAACAGTAGATTTCTTATCATTGCTAGTTTTAAAGATGATGATACAAAAGCTAAATACTTAAATAAATTAGTAGATGAAAAATATAAAGCTATGATCATATCTAGCTTTAACAGTATTGATAAAATAGTTCTCAATCTAGATCGTATGAATGAAGATTACTACAAAACAGAAATTATTATGTATTTACCTGATGATAATATAAAAATAAAATGTCTAGATAAACTAAATGTTGATTATTATAAATCTAAAGTTATTTCTACTATTAAGTCTGAAGGATTAAAAGAGAGTAGTCTAGACGCCCTAGGAACGGATACATATAAAATAGATATTATCTCATCATTTCATGATGTTCTAAGAAAAAAGCATTCTCTAGATAAATTAACTTCTGATTCCTCTAAAGCAGAAATAATTCAAGGCTTTACTAGTGATTCATTAAAAGAAAGTTGCCTAGACAAATTATCTAGTGATAAAGAAAAGAGTATAGTTATAACTAGCATAAAAAGTTCTGTGAGAAGGAAAAACGCCATAGATAAGTTAACTACAGATGATGCTAAAGTTATTCTTATTAACACGATGTTTACTAAGGATTCTGATAAAGTTTCTCTCCTAGATAAAATATCTAATGATTACAGCAAAGGTGACCTTATACTCAGTCTAAAAGATGATTCTCTAAAAGAAATGTGTTTAAATAAATTAACTAATGATACTGCTAAAATAGAGGTTATTGTTAATTTATCTAGTGATGATACAAAAGAAAAATATCTTACAAAAACTTTTGGCACCCTGAAATTATATCTTATTAATAGTATCAAAGATGAAAAGAGAAAAGCCAAATTACTTTCCCTGTATAAAGATGAATCTAATAAAGCCGAACTAATTACTACCATGTCTACAGAAGAAAAAATGTCATACTTAAATAAGTTATCTACTGATAAAGAAAAACTTCTAATCATTAATAGTATATCCACTAAAGAAGCAAAATTATTATGGATATCTCGTTTAACTGATTATACTTATGTTATAAAAATTCTTAACAGTATCACTCCTAATATCAAAGAAAAGTATCAAATAATCTCTACAATTATTAATAGTGAGTGTAGAATCAATACCTTCCTCGAATTTAACCAAGCAAATATCCTTGTAAACAGCCCATTGTCATCCACACCACTTAGTTTACTTGATGATCTCAGTCAAAAATATAATATTCCTATAGATAACCTAAATAAATTTGTAGATAACTTTGGTTTAAAAAGTATCTCTCTACTATTTAAAAATAACACTCCTGATAAAACTCTATTGTCTATCATTAACGATCCAAAAAAACTAAACAATCTCCTAATATTATTTAATAAAAATAATGCTATTCTAGATAAAAATCAAATAGATATAATCTTAGAGTCCATCTTAACAAAAGAGTTTATCTATACTAAAAAAGATATTTGGTTAATGTTTAGTACCATGAAAAATATGATTACAGTTGGAGACGAATCTTCTCTCCATAGAGAATTATTAAACATCCTAGAGTATTCTAAAAATAGTCTAAGTATTAAAGGATCTAATCTCCTTAAATTTATACAAGATTGTGATAGTGATAAACAATATTTATCTAATTTTATCAAAGAACTATTGCAAGTAGATAACAATAAAACTGCACTTGATAAACTAAAAACAATTACTAGTCAATATATAAATCTAGAAATAGAAGACTATAAATCTATTAGAAAAAAAGAAGCATATCGAAAAGAATTATCTATCTCTAAAAAAATAGATCGTAATTATCTTATCAAGTATCTAACAGAGTCTTACGATTATTCATCTCTACTTAACTTGCTCTCATCATATTCTAAAGAAGTATTACAAGAGAGTTATCTTCGTGATCCAAATAATTTAACTATAAAAGAAGTCTTATTCTGGAAGATTAATAATCCTAATAATGCTCCAAAAGAAATAAAAAAATATTTCAAAGAATTAAATAATATATTTATAGATTTGTATAATAATCACTATAACGAATTAGCCTTAATGGTCTATAATAAAATGAATAGTATTCATGATTGTATGAAAATAAAATATGATGATAAATATATTTGGATTGATAATTCTCTCACCCTAGTAGACATCTTGTCTAATACAGATTATCAAAAATTAGATAACATTCTCGCTCCAGAAAATTTTGAAAAAGTAAATAAAATAGTATCTCTAATAAATAAATATCACGTTCTAGGATTTGGTAATAACTTTGATTCCCTACTTAATAAAATAGACTTTTCTGATTATAATTTAATTATGTCTACAGGTATCTCTAACTTACTAGATGCCGCTATTAGTTTTAATACCCTAGAAAAAAATAAATTATCATCTCCAAATCTACTTGATATCTTAACTATCTTTAACATGTATTCAAAAGGAAAACTATCTATTCTTTTAGGTAGAGAAAATGCTGACTTATTTTTACTTGATCCAGCACCTAATGCTACTCCATTAACTAAAGAGGAACGTATTAAAAAAATTCCTCCTTATATAAACTTAATGTATCATCGTCAGGAAATAACTATCCCTGAAGTATCCATATCAGTTAAAACTAATAACAATAAAGTTATTAATGCTAGCTTTGCTTCATTTACTGATCCTATCAATTTAACTTATGGAGAACGTACAGGTGCCTGTATGCGTATAGGAGGTTCTGCCGAACCATTACTTAAGTTTTGCATCTCTAATCCTTCTGGCTTTCATATTAAATTTACAGATGAAGAAGACAATTTTATTAGTAGAGTAAGTGGTTTTAGAGTAGGTAATACTATTTTTCTAAATGAATTAAAGTGTAGTGTCCTAGATGGCTATTCAGATGAAGACGTAGTACTTGCTTGTAAAACTATATCTAAAAAAATAATAGACTTATCACTTAATAGTACATTTCCTATTGATAACGTAGTTATATCTAATAGATTTGCTTTATCATCATCTACCCCAGATACCTGTCTAAGTATAAGCCTAGCTAAAGATGGTTATGAATCTCCTAGATACTGTGATGTAAATCCTAATAGTTGTCTCCTTCTAACATCGTCAAGTAAAGACCCCAAAGTACCTTTTGTACCATTTAAAAAGAACTCATCTCCATTACCAGTATATCAAACTAAAAGAATTACTATTAAATACACTACCGATCCTAAAGAAATAAATGAATCTATCATTAGATTAAATATCATAAATGAAATCTTATCAGGAGTACCTCTAAATGATGTATCATTAAATGTTCCTAATAATGAATATCTTTGTGCTTATATTGGTGAAGACTTCTATGTGGCTATTGATCAAAATAGCAATCCCATTACATATATAATGCCTATGTCTAATGATAAAAAAAGAGCTACTACTGAATTAAATTCTTCTCTAAAAAACCTTAGCCACATCCTAAAAAGTGAATCTATCAATAATAGCATATCTCCTGAACTAGAAGAGAACACTAAAAAAATAAAATAATTTATTTTACCAAAGAAGAATTATTGAATTATTTCTTCTTTTTTAGTATAATTATAAAAGAATAGGAGAGGGGAAAATGAAAAAAGAAGAAATATTATTATTAGATAAATATTTTCGTGCATGTAATTATCTTTCAGTAGGAGAACTTTATTTACTAGATAATCCACTATTAAAAAGAAAATTAACTATGGATGATATTAAGAAAAAACTAGTAGGTCATTGGGGCACTGTTCCAGGACAAAACTTTATATATACTCACTTAAATCGTATTATCAAAAAGTATGATTTGAGTATGATCTATATCTCTGGACCAGGTCATGGTGGTAATGCTATGATTGCTAATACTTATTTAGAAGGTACATATAGTGAAGTATACCCAAATATTACTGAAGACGAAGAAGGCATGAAAAAACTTTTTAAACAGTTCTCATTTCCTGGAGGTGTTTCTAGTCATGTTGCTCCAGAAACCCCCGGATCAATTAATGAAGGTGGCGAACTTGGCTATAGTCTAGCTCATGCCTATGGAGCAGTTATGGATAATCCTAGTTTAATTGCAGCATGCATCGTTGGAGATGGTGAAGCCGAAACAGGCCCACTTGCTACTTCATGGCATTCAAATAAATTTATTAATCCTAAAACTGATGGTATTGTTTTACCAATACTTCATCTAAATGGTTATAAAATAGCTAATCCTACCATATTTGGCCGTATGTCTGATTCAGAACTTACAATGTATTTTACCTCTCTTGGATACAAGCCATACATAGTATCTGGAGAAGAACCTATAATAATGCATGAATTAATGGCTAATACTATGGATAAAGTAGTTAAAGATATTCGTGAAATAAAAAAAGGTAATAGCATTAAAAGACCTAAGTATCCAATGATTATCTTAAGAACTCCAAAAGGATGGACTGGTCCTAATATTGTCTCAGGCAAACAAATTGAAGGAACCTTTAGAGCCCATCAAATCCCTCTATTAGTAGACCCCGAACACCCTAAAAATCTTTTAATATTAGAACGTTGGTTAAAAAGCTATCATCCTGAAGAATTATTTACTCCAGAAGGTAAATTAAAAAAAGAAATAAAGCAAATTATTCCTACTGGTAAAAAAAGAATGGGAGCCAATCCACACGCTAATGGAGGCATTCTCCTTGAAGATTTAAAACTACCTAACTTTAAAGATTATGCCGTGCCAGTTTTATATCCTGGAAGTATTAAAAAGAGTGATATGACAGAATTAGGTAAATATATTCGCGATGTAATTGCTCTAAATAAAAAGAATTTTCGTGTATTTGGTCCTGATGAAACAGCTTCTAATAGACTTAGTTGTGTATTTGAGAAAACTGGTCGTCGTTGGATAGATAAACGTTTAAAAAATGATGAATATTTGTCCCCAGATGGTCGTGTACTTGATAGTATGCTCTCAGAACATATGTGTGAAGGTTGGTTAGAAGGATACCTCTTAACAGGTAGACATGGAGTATTCAATAGTTATGAAGCTTTCATCCGTATCGTAGACTCTATGGTAAGTCAACACGCTAAATGGTTAAAAGTATGTTCTGATTTACCTTGGCGTCGTCCAATTGCTAGTTTAAATTATCTATTGTCATCAAATGTATGGCAGCAAGATCATAATGGTTATACCCATCAAGATCCTGGATTCTTAAGCCATATCGTCACTAAAAAGTCTAGTATCTCTAGGATGTATCTTCCTCCAGACACAAACTGCTTATTATCTTGCTTTGATCACTGTATAAAAAGTAAGAACTATATTAATGTTATCGTTGCTTCAAAACACCCATCTCATCAGTGGTTAACTATGGATGAAGCCGTAAAACATTGTACAAAAGGAGTAGGAGTATGGTCATTTGCATCTAATGACTTTGGCACATCTCCAGATATCGTTATGGCTTCTTGTGGAGACGCTCCAACACTTGAAACCCTAGCAGCTATCTCTATCTTAAAAGAAAACTTCCCATCATTGAAAATTCGTATGGTAAATGTAGTAGACCTAATGAAATTAGAGTCAAGTAATAAACACCCACATGGCCTAACAGATGAAGAATATGATGAAATATTTACTAAAGATAAACCAATAATCTTTAACTTTCATGGCTATCCAGATCTAATTCATCAATTAACTTATAATCGTAATAATCAAAATCTTCACGTCCATGGTTATCTAGAAGAAGGCACAATCACTACATCATTTGATATGAAAGTTCAAAACAAAATAGATCGTTATCACCTAGTAATAGATGCCCTTAGATATCTAGATTCATTAGGAGACTCAAAAACTTTCTTAATTGAAGAATGTAAAAATAAACTAATAGAACATACCGAGTATATTAAAGAGTATGGTATAGATATGCCAGAAGTGACTGATTGGTACTGGAAATAATAAAATAAATTATAAACCAATAAAATTAATGAGTTCAATAAATGTAGACACAAAAGTGTTTACATTTTTATATAATAGGAAAGTCATATTAACTTTTCTTGATATAGTTTATTTATCTTTTAATTTTATTAAAAATTATCCAAAGTATATTGACAAACATATGTTCATATCGTATACTTATATTGTTAGGGGTGATATGAATGTACAAGGCATATAAATTTAGATTATATCCAGATAGTAATCAAAGGATGATTATTAATAAAATGCTAGGTTGTAGTAGATATATTTATAATCACTACTTAAGTAAGATGAAAGACTTTGGATATGTAGGCACTTATACTAATATTATGGATTATACAAGTAATCTAAAATATAAAGATACTTTTCTACAAGAAGCCGATAGTATAATTATAAGACAAGCCTTATTTAATTTAGATAATGCTTTTCAGAAGATGTTTAAAGAGCATTCTGGGTACCCTAGATATAAAAATAAACACAGTAAGTGTAGTTATAATACTTGTGCTATATATAGCAAATATAAAGATAAAGAATATTGTAATATAGAAGTAGATTTGAATGAAAGAATGATTAAATTGCCAAAATTAAAATGGCTTAAGATACGAGGATATCGTAATATAAACAAAATAGTTGGCAAGATAAAGAGTGCTACAGTAGAAAGAGAATCAAACGGGAAATATTATGTTTCACTATTATATAAACAAGAAGATATTAAATATAAAGTAATTCCTAAAAATGTAGTTGGAATAGATTTAGGAGTTAAGAAACTATTAACTTTATCAGATGGTAGTTGTTATGATAATAATAAATATATATTAAAATATGAAAAAAGAATAAAAAAAAAACAAAGAGAATTATCTAGAAAAGTAAAAAGAAGTAATAATTATTATAAATGTAAAAAAGAATTAGCAAGATTATATAGTAAACTTACTAATTCAAGAAAGTATTATATTCATAAGATAACAAAGAATATTACT
>OIZL01001565.1_pt1 | contig 11980 bp, 12 predicted proteins | sample 1588541 | NCBI WGS metagenome assembly OIZL01 (sample SAMN03283285) | human gut metagenome | biome: human-associated habitat; material: feces | host: Homo sapiens | place: Peru | collected 2012 | reverse complement strand
CAAAAGGAAGTTATAGATAACTGTCCTGATTTTTTAAAAAGAAGCAAACAAAAAAACATTGAATGCAGTAGTGTACACTCAAATTTCAATGGAATTACTCTAATTGCCCTAATTATTACAGTAATAGTAATGCTAATATTAGTAGGAGTAACAATTAATGTAGCACTAAATGGAGGACTATTTGAAAGTGCAACTAAAGCAGCAACAGAAACACAAAAAGAAACAGAAAGGGAAAGATTAACAGAAATAGCATTAGCAAATTACAATGTATCAGAAGGAAAAATAATTAGTGCAGACGATTTGGCAGGAAAAATAAAGAGTAGTTTAGGATTTGAAAAAAGTGATAAAACAACAGCAACAAAATTGGTAGTACAAGGGAAAAAAGGACTTTGGCAAATAGATTTAATTTCTGCAGAAGTAGAACCATATGCAGAAGGTAGCACGTATACATTTACAATAGGAGAACTTGGAGACAAAGGATTGTTAGGAGAAGATGGAAAAACAGGAAATATAATTCCAGAAAAAGATTTCTGGAGAGAAGAGGCTTCTGAAAAGTTAAAAAGTAGCAAAATAATTAAAAAAATCGGAGAAACTGATTACATAACATATAATATAATATGCTCAGATACTAGTCTCACAAACATGCTTGATTTAGATGGCTTTTCTTATAACATACCAGCATTTGCATTTGTAATAATTGATGGAAATATACGATTATTTGTACAGATGGGAGATTCTAGTGATACAAGTATAACAAAAAATAATTACTCGATCTATAAAGATGTGTCATTTACAATATCAATGGCGGAATAAAACATAATAATGAGTCTAATTTATTTTAGGCTCATTTATTATTGTATTTTATTTCACAATTTACATTGTAAATGTAAATTAAATATTGTATAATAAAATATGTATATGGGGATGTATTTGGTTTCGACAGTAATGTAGAAATATAAGTAGCGAGTAGTGGATTCTCGTTGGCCACTTAAAAAACGAGAAAATAAAAATAAACGCTGATAATACAGAATTAGCATACGCTGCCTAGTTAATGGCACGTCGTTTTACCATAAGGCCTACTGGTATGGATAAAGCGTCGATTAAAGTAGGAAACAAAATTATTTCTTGCCTTGGGAATAATGGGTATATAAAGGCTACTGAAAATTCAAGTTTGTTTATTAACAAGAATTAAAGGGAATGAATAATAATAAACTACACTCGTAGAAGCTTATATGGAAATGTTATTGGACGAGGGTTCAACTCCCTCCATCTCCACCAATGACGTTTCTGTTCGAACTAATAGAACAGAATTGATACAAAAATCAATCAGAAAATGAATCTGGTTGATTTTTTTGTTGCATAAAAACAATATTAAAATCATCCAAACGAAAGGATGGTGTTAGTAGTGAAGATAATTAAGAAAGAATTACGATTTGAAGAAAGCTTGAAGAAAAGACTAGAATTTATATGTGAATTTTCTAAAGTTAATCCTACTTTTATCAATGGTAGTATTAGAAAAATTGAGAAGACTAATATTTCATACATTGAACCACATAGAGTAATTATTAAAAATATTACATTTTTAGTTTTTAATTATTCAAATGATGTTTATATTTCTAATCTATCTAAAAAGATAAAAATATCAGACCTAGAAACATATTTGAAAAACATATAATTTGTAAAAAATTGACATTTCTTTAAATCGTGATATAATATAGGCAATTAACTATCTATATTTTCTTGGGCAATAGCAAATATAGATTTACGAGTACTTTGAAAAAATTATATTATATTACAATTATATTGTATTTTATTTTGTGATAAACGGATTTAAGAGATGTCATTAGTACTCGTGTGTACTTTGATGTCTCTTTTTTTGAAGTTAGGAGGTTATGTAAACTGAAAGATGAAAAGAAAAAATGTGGGTTGTATATGAGAGTATCAACCGAAGACCAAGCAAGAGAACGGTTTTAGTCTTCCAGAACAAAGAGAAAGATTAGAGTCTTTTTGTAAATTTAAAGGCTATGAAATAATAGATTATTACGAAGATGCAGGAATTAGTGCCAAAACTGGTAATCATAGACCAGAATTTGAAAGATTAAAAGATGATATTAAGGCTAAAAAGATAAACACAATAGTTGCTTTAAAACTAGATAGAATAACTAGAAGTATTTATGATTGGGAAAATTTAATGACTTTTTTAGATGAAAACGATGCTTATTTAGATTGTGTAAATGATGAAATAAATACAACAAGTGCCAACGGCAAAATGATTTCAAGATTATTAATGAGTGTTAGTCAAAATGAAATTGAAAGAACAAGTGAAAGAACTAAAGTAGGTTTAGCAGGTGCAATTAAATGTGGTCATATTCCTCACATTGCCCCATTAGGCTATAAGCACGAAGATAAAAGATTGGTAATAGATTATTCCACTAAAGATGTTGTAATTAGAATATTTGATTTATATTATAATGGGTACTCTTATCAAAAAATAAGTAATCTATTCAATGAAGAAAAAGTATTAGGAAAAGATAATTGGCGAGATTCCACTATTGTTACTATTCTTGAAAATGAAATATATAAAGGTGATTTCATTCACGGAAAAAGAACAAAGAACCCTACTTATTATGAAGATGTAGTTGAACCAATTATTTCAAAAGAAATGTGGGCTGATTGCCAAGTACAGAAAAAGAAAAACTCGAGAAGTTATCAAAGAACATTGACATATCTATATTTACAAAAACTAAAATGTCCTAAATGTAATCGTATTTTAGGTGGTAAGGCTACTACAAAGAAAAATGGCAAGACATACTTTTACTATTATTGTAATGATTGTAAAGTTCAGTTTAAAGAAAATGTAATAAATGAGTATTTTGAGCAATTTATAGATGAATTAACCGAATATGACTCTGTTGTAAATCAATTCTTCTTGCCTATGATAAAGCAAAAATTTGATGAACCTAAAGAACAATTAGAAAAAGAAATAATCAATCAGAAAAACAAACTAGAAAGAATAAAAAAAGCCTATATCAATGGTGTTTTTGAACTAAAAGAATATAATGAAGAAACAATGAATAAATATATAGGTCATAATAATATGGTACCTGATATAATAGTTTGTCATATAAGTTTTGACTATGGAAGAATATTAAATAATTTTTATAATGAATCACTAGAAGTATCAGCTCACTATGTAGTAAGTAAAGATGGAAAATATAAACAAATAGTGAGCTTAGAAAACTCTTCATGGGCAAACGGGACATCATTAAATGAAACAAGTGACGTGTATTATAAATTATCAACCTCTAGCATAATAAAAAATAGAAAAATAAATGCAAACTATTATACATATTCTATAGAACATGAATCATATGATGGAACTCTAACAGAAAAAGAATATCAAACATCATTAAAGCTAATGATAGAAATAATAGATTATATAAAGAAAACATATAATAAAGATTTTATAATAGATAGAGAACATATAATAGCTCATAAAGAAGTAAACCCTATAGTTAGAAAAGTATGTCCAGGTGACAACTTTCCATTCGATAGATTTATAAATGATTTAAAGAAAATATATAATAAGGAGGGTAATTAAAATGCTTAAAATAGGAATAATTTATGGCGGAGAAAGTACTGAACATGAAGTATCTATTAAATCTGCAGAAAGTATAATAGAAAATATAGATAAAGAAAAATATATAGTAGAAAGATTATATATTGATGAAGAGGGAACTTGGTTTTTAAATGGAAAAGAACTTAAAAATGTATTTTCATATTTAAAAACATTAGATTTAGCATTTCCTGTATTACATGGACAATATGGAGAAGATGGATCAATCACAGGATTATTTAGAATGGCAAGTGTTCCATATATAGGATGCCCTATACTATCAAATGCACTAGCTATGGACAAAGTATACTCTAAAATAATATTCAAAAATGCTCATATAGAAGTAGCACCTTATATTTATATTAAACAAATAGGATATGATTATTATTATATTAATGATATGTTTGAAGAAAAAAGAATAAGTATAAAAGACTTATCAAAACTAATAAAAGATAAATTAAATTACCCAGTATATATAAAACCATCAAGAAGTGGTTCATCAATTGGAATAACTAAATGTAAAGAAGAAAAAGAATTACTTTCATCTTTAGAAGAAGCAAGTAAATATGATAATAAAATATTAATAGAAAAAAGCATAGTTGGAAGAGAACTAGAATGTGCAGTTCTAGGTAATAATGATATAGTATGTTCTAAAGTAGGTGAGATAAATACAAATAATGATTTCTATAGTTATGATGCAAAATACATAAACTCATTTAATACATCACTAGCTACCTTACCTAAAGATATAGAAGAAGAAATAAAAGCACTAGCCATAAGAGTATATAAATCACTTGACTGTAAAGGCCTTTCAAGAGTAGACTTCTTCTTAGAAGAAAAAACAAATAAAATAATAATAAACGAAATAAACACAATGCCAGGATTTACAAATATAAGCATGTATCCAAAACTATGGGAAAATACAGGCTTAAGTTATAAAGAATTAATAAATAAATTAATATTTCTAGCACTAGAAAACGATGAGGATTAAATGAAAGCAGTAGTATTATGTAGTGGCAAAGGAACAAGATTATATCCTTTAACAAAAACATTACCAAAAGCTCTAATAAGTATAAATAATAAAAAAGCTATATATTATTCACTAGAATTATTAAAAGAATGTAATATTAAAGATATATTATTAATAATAAATGAAAAGGATTGTAATCTTTTTAATGATTTATTAAAAAATGAATTAGACATAAACATAACATATAAAATACAAAAAGAATTAAATGGCCCACTAGAAGCATATAAACTATCAAAAGACTTTATAAAAGATGATTCATCTATACTTTTATATTCAGACAACTTATTTAAAAGTAAAAAGTTAATCGAAGATATTAAATCAAATATAGATACTTTTAAAGGAGCAAAAATATATTTACACGATACATTAAATCCAGAAAGTTATGGAATATGTACACTAAATAATAATAAAATAATAGATATAGAAGAAAAACCAAAACATACAAAAAGTAATAAAGCACTAACAGGTATATATTTATTTGATAATAAAGTATTTGAATATTCCAAAGATATATCTGAAATGAGAGAATTATTGTTAAAATATTTAAGTAAAAATGAATTGAAATATTTTGATCTAGAAAAAGATATATGGATTGATTTTGGTACACCAAATAATTTATTAAAAGCAGAAATATTAGTAAAGGAAAAATAATGACAAAAGAAGAAATATATAAATATTTAGATGATAATAATATATGGTATGAAATTACAAATCATAAAGCTGTTTATAATATGGAAGAACTAAAAGATATTACTTTTCCTTATCAAAATGCAGATGGAAAAAATTTATTTGTAAGAGATGATAAAAAAAGAAATTATTATTTAATAACAGTAAAAGGTGATAAAAGAGTAGACTTAAAAGAGTTTAAAAATAATAACAATTTAAGACCTTTAACATTTGCAAGCGAAGATGATTTAATGAATATAATGAATCTAACAAAAGGAAGCGTAACTCCTTTTGGATTATTAAACGATAAAGATTTAAAAGTAAAGTTTTATTTAGATGAAAGTTTCATGGAAGAACCTAAAATAATAGGAGTACATCCAAATGATAACACGGCAACTTTATGGATTAAAGCGGATGATTTAATTAATATAATAAAAAAACATGGTAATTTAGTAACCATAGTTCCTATAAAATAGAAGTTCAAAAAAATATTTGAACTTTTTTAATTTGTTCGTTTGTATTAAAAACTAATGTTTGATATAATGCATAAAGGAATATTTAATAGCCCAGTGCTGCCGAACTTATATCTGAAAAGATAGGAAGTAGGCCGATGTATTATGAGCAAAAAAGATTCATTAAATCTTATTTTAATAATAATTATATTGCTTTTACTTGCATTAGTACCTATTTTAGCAGTAGCTTTAATAAGTCTTATATAAAAAAAACTACCTAACTCGCAGGGAAATTAGGTGATTACCAAAAATTATATGGTATCACTCAACACGTGTATATTAAGTGTTCCTTTTTTATTGTACGAAGTTTTCTTCACATGTATACATGATATCATAAAAAAATTATTGCAAGCCCTTGACATGGAGGGGGAGGCTACCTGCTATAATTTTATTATAAGAAGGATATGAAGATGAATATAAGAGAAAATGTAACTTACTTTATAAAGAAAAACATTTTTATAGTTTTAGTGATGATAAGTTTATGTTCAGTATTAGCATTAATCTATGCGAAGTTTACTATAAATAGTGAAAACTATAGGAGTAATGAAATGTATATTTTAGAGCTTTTGTATTCTATAAAAATAGATAATGAAAATACTTATACAATAGATATAGATCCTGGTGAAACAGAACACATAATTGAGATAACAAGTCTATCTGGAATAAGTAACAATTATAAACTAGCATATTTAAATAATAATAACTTAAAAGTAAAATACGCAAGTGACTATATGGATGTATGATTATTATGCTATAATAAATATAATTTATACGGGAAGGAAACACTATGAATTATATAAATAAATATAATAGTCCACTTGGAATAATTAATTTAAGAAGTGATGGAGAATACTTAACTGGACTTTGGTTTGAAGGTTCTTATGATAATAATAAAAACAAGGAAAACTCTATAGAAAAAGAACTAGAAATATTTAATGAAACTAAAAAATGGTTAGATATATATTTTAGTGGAATAAATCCAAACTTCACAATTAAAATCAAATCCTTGAATGAAACACCATTTAGAAAGATGGTAAATGATATCATGACTACTATACCTTATGGAAAAACAATGACTTATGGAGAAATATCATCTTTAATAGCAAAGAAAAAAAGTATAAAAAAGATGTCATCAAGAGCTGTTGGTCACGCTGTAGGTAGTAATAATATATGTATAATTATTCCATGTCATAGAGTAGTAGGTAAAAACGGTAATCTAACAGGATATGGAGGAGGAATTAAAAATAAAATAGAACTATTAAAATTAGAACATAATGATATGAGTAATTTTATAATACCAAAAAGAGGAAACAAACTATGAAAAGATGTAAATGGTGCAATTTAGAAAATGAAAAATATATAAAATACCACGATGAAGAGTGGGGAAAAGAAAACTTTAATGATAACTATTTATTTGAAATGTTAATACTTGAATCATTTCAAGCAGGTTTGTCATGGGAGTGTGTATTAAATAAAAGAGATGCTTTCAAAAAAGCATATGACAATTTTGATATAAATAAAATAATAAATTATGATGAAATTAAAATAAATGAATTATTAAATAATAAAGATATAATAAGAAATAAATTAAAAATAAAAGCAAGTATTAATAATGCTAAGATATTCAAAGAAATACAAAACGAATATATATCATTTAATAATTATTTAAAATCATTTACTAAAGGCATAACTTTATATGAAATAAATAAAACTAGAAATGAATTATCTGATAAGTTATCTAATGATTTAAAGAAAAGAGGTATGAAGTTTGTAGGTACTATAGTTATCTATTCTTACTTGCAAGCAATAGGCGTAATATACTCTCATGATAAAGAATGCTTTTTATATAAAAATAGAATAATAAATTACATTTAAATTGTGAATCAAAAACACAATTTTTTTATGTAAATAATTAATTTTTATATCATATAATGTATTAATATTAATTTTTTAAATATTAAAATTATTGACAAAAAATTAAAATATGATAAAATATAGAACTACTAAGGGAATAATATGTATTTCTTGAGCAAAAAGTTTATATATTTTCTTGTGGAGGGTTTATGGAGCAGAAAGATTTAAAAAAAATAAAACGCGCAGAATTATTAGAATTAATGCTCGCACAAGCGCAAAGAATAAAGGAGTTAGAAATTGAACTTACGAAAGTTCGTGAAGAATTAAACTCAAAAAAACTTAAAATAAAAGAATCTGGTTCAATCGCAGAAGCTTCATTAAAGTTAAACAAAGTATTTGAAAGTGCACAGCTTGCTGCAGACCAATATTATGATGGCTTTAAAGATAACTGTAAAAAAATGGAAACAGCAATAAAAAAAGAAGCAACACTTGAAAAAAATAAAATCATAAAAGAATCAGAAGAAAAATGTAAAAAACTTGAATCTATACTAGAAGAAAAAATTAAAAAGTATGATGATTTACTTGGAAAAGTAAAAGCAAAACCTAATATAAAACGAGTTAATAAATCAAATAAAACTTCAAAACCAAAACCAAATATTAAAAGGAAAAAATAATGCATAAGTTAAAAAACATATTTCATAAAAAAGATAATAAAATTAAACTTAATGACATTACCATAGAAAATATAAAAAATGAAATCCACAGAGAAAAATATAAACATAGTTTTTCAAAATTATTAAAAAGTACTTTATATGTATTAATAATAATTTTAGCAGTATGTTCTATAGGTGCTACATTATTTATGCCTGTAGTTGAAATAACTGATTCAAGCATGAAACCTTTACTTAATGATGGTGACATTGTATTAACAATTAAAAAACAGAGTTTAAATAAAGGTGATATTGTGGCATTCTATCATGGTAATAAAATACTCATTAAAAGAGTAATCGCGGTCGAAGGGGATATAGTTAATATAGATAAAGATGGAAAAGTTTATGTAAATGCAGAAGAGTTAAAAGAAAGTTATGTAAAAGAATTAATTAAGGGTGAGAGTGATATTAAATATCCAGTTAGTGTAAGTGGTAGTAGTATATTTGTGTTAAGTGATGAAAGAGACATAATGACTGATTCACGAACAGAAAGGATAGGCCTTATTAAAAAAGAAGATATAATTGGAAAAGTTATATTTAGAGTTTGGCCATTAAAACAAATTAAAAAAATATAATATTATTTTTTTCAGGGGGGGAAAATTATGAAAAAAGTAAAAACATTCTTTACATTAATATTCTCATTGTTATTACTTGCAAGTCCAATGCTTGATATTTATGCATCATCTTCTAATATAAAGCAAATAATTTCAGAAGGTGGAGAAACATCTGGTGATGGAGTTAAAATAAGCAAAACTATTTCTGAAAGTAGTTTAGAAAATTATTTTGACATAACACTTAAAGTACAAACAAGAGAGATAGCTAAAGAACAAGATGTAGATATAGTAATAGTTATGGATATATCTCGTTCAATGGTAGAAAATAAAGTTGATAACGGTAAAATAACAAGATTAAAATCTGCAGTTAATGCAGCAGAAAAGTTTATAAAAGATTTTGCTAATTATTCTTCTTCAGTATCAACATCTAGAAAAATAGGATATGTTGACTTTAATACAAATGCATATGAAGTATTTAGTTTACAAAACTGTAACAACCAAACTAAAGCAGAAGAATTAATAAATAAGATGAGAACAATGACTAATGATAAAGTCTTTGGATATATGGAAAACGGAGTACCAAGTGATACAAGACAAGATAAATATTTTTATGATGAAAACCATACTCGTTTTACAAATATAGAAGCTGGATTACAATTAGCAAATGATATGTTAAAGACATCTAATTCAGAAAATAAGTTTATTATACTTTTATCAGATGGATTTCCAACAACATATATGAATGGAAACGGATACAACGGATATGACCCATATACACCTCGTGCATCAAGCTCTAGCGAGGGACAGTTCTATGATAGTGTAATTGCAAATAAATATGGTGGAATTGGAAGACCATGTAGTTATGGAACTGATTATAGTGAAAGAGGTGCTAGAAGAGCACAATTACTAGCGACAAAAATTAAAAATACAGGAGTTAAAATATATTCAGTAGGTTCAGGTATTGATACAGGAACTAAAACAGTTGATGAATATGCAAATTATAATTATGACCACAAATATATAAGTCATTTCTCAACAGTAGATAGAATAGATACAGATTATGCTATAGGACATAGTTTACAAGATTTTAAAAGGTGGCTCGGAGGAACTAACAATTCACAAAAGCCAGGTATTGGTTCTGGATATGATAAAGGTTATTATTTTGATACAACTGATAGTGCTTCACTAAATGAGGCATATGCAAAAATATTTGAAAATATTAAAAAGCTAACCGAGGCATCATGGGTAGCAGAAGACCCAATGAACTCAGATACATCTTCGGTAAGAGATGTAATAAATTTTGTAGGAATCTATGATAATAACAAAAACTTAAGTGATAGTGTAAGTCAAAGCGCTACATCAGATAACACAGCATCTTATGACTCTACTACAGATAAAATAAACTGGGATTTAAAGAAATCAAAATATACAAAAGCAGTAGACGGAAACACTACATATTATAATTATGAACTTAAATATAGAATTAGATTAAAAACAGAAGCAAACAATTTTGAAAGTGAAAAAATATTCAAAACAAACGGCAAAACAACATTAACTTACATAATAAAAGAAAGTGGTAAAGACCAAAAACTAGGTTCTTTAACATTTAAAGTTCCAGAAGTAAAAGGTTACTTAGGCACTATAACATTTGATAAATTAACTAATTATGGACCTAAACCACTAGAAGGAACAACATTTGAAATATATCACTCATCTGATTGTCCATGTTTAAAAGAAAGAAAACATATAGATGAAAACTTTAAAATGACAAGTACTTCTAATAGTGAAGGTAAAGTAATATTTGATAATATTCCATCAGGACACAAATATAAAATACATGAAATATCTACAGATGAATATCATGAAATAAATACTGAATCATTTGATGTAACAGTAAGTTACGGACAGACTACTTCACCTTTAAAAGATAATAAAATTATAAATAATTATAAAACTAAAGACTTAACAATATCTAAAACAGTAAAAGGTGATAATAGTGGTAGAAGCTTTACATTCATTATCGAAGCCACATATAAAGACGAAAAACTTGAAGGAAAATATAAAGCCACTAGAATAAATGGAAATAAAACTACTAATGAAGAAGTAGAGTTTATAGGTGGTAAAATAACAATTAAACTAAAAGATAATGAAAGGTTTACCATTGAAAAACTACCTTATCTAATAAACTTTAAAATTACAGAAAAAGATAACAAAGGATTTATAGTTAAATATAAAGTAAATGATGAAGAAACAATTATATATAATGAAAAAAATATAAAATCTCGTTCTCTTGATACAAACACAACAGTAAATTTCACAAACATATCTAGTTACGAGTTACCAGCTACTGGAAGTAGTGGTATGTTAATTTTGTTAATAATGGGTTCTCTATTATTAGTTATACCTGTTATTTATATATCAGTTAATATTTTAAATAGAAAGCTGACTGTTAAAGAATAATGTTTATTATGAAAGGAAAGGAAATATAATATGAAAAACATTAAAAAATTATTCGGTATATTACTTGCTTTTGTATTTACTTTTGCATCAGTAAGTGCTGCTACCGAAAAAGGTTCAATTACTATTAATAGTACAATAGTAAATGAAACTTACAAAATTTATAAAGTATTAGAACTAGAGACATATGATAAAGTAAATAATCACTATATCTATAGAGCAAATTCTAACTGGAAAAGCTTCTTAAATGATGCAAATTTTGGTGGAAAATACTTAACTGTACAACATGAAAATGGGAATGACTATTATGTATGGAAAGAAGGAGCTAGTGCTAAGGAATTTTCTGAAATAGCATTAAAATATGCAAATGATAATGGAATTCCTGAAACAAAGAAAGCTACTGCTACATCTACACAAGTAGTATTTGATAATTTAGATTTAGGTTACTATTTAGTAGATTCTTCTTTAGGATCTTTATGTAACTTAACTACTACTAATCCAAATGCTACAATAGTTGAAAAAAATACAGTAATACCAAAACTAAAAAAAGAAGTTAAAGAAGATTCAAATGGTGTATTTGG
>OIZL01001563.1_pt1 | contig 12002 bp, 8 predicted proteins | sample 1588541 | NCBI WGS metagenome assembly OIZL01 (sample SAMN03283285) | human gut metagenome | biome: human-associated habitat; material: feces | host: Homo sapiens | place: Peru | collected 2012 | reverse complement strand
TCGGCAGCGACTGGAATACCGTCAGCGGCACGTCGCCCGTTCCGGGAGGCATATCGACGAACATATAGTCCACATCGTCCCAAATCACGTCCGTCCAGAACTGCTTCACTGCACCCGCAATGATCGGGCCGCGCCAAAGCACGGGGTCGTCCTCGTGGTCGAGCAGAAGATTGATGGACATGATTTGAATTCCGGTCTTGCTGACGGCAGGCGCGATGCCGTTCTCGTCGGCCCCGGCGCATTCGCATACACCGAATGCCTTCGGGACGGACGGGCCGGTAATGTCTGCGTCGAGAATGCCGACCCGCTTGCCGGTCCGTTGTACGGCGGTGGCCAGCATGGACGTGACGGTACTCTTGCCGACACCGCCCTTACCGGATACGACCGCAATGACCTTTCCGACCTTCGATTTTTCGTTCAGCTTTGCCAGGAGGCTTTCCGGCTTGCGCTCTCCGCAGCTCTCACTGCAGGAGGAGCAATTGCCACTGCATTGTTCGCTCATGTTGTTATTTCCTTTCTAATACTTTGTTGTATCCGGATTGCATCATGGCGGCGGCCTTTGCCATCATCCTACCATGCAATTGTTAAAGAATCAATCCGGTAAAGTTTAAGATTTGTTTAAGAATTCTATTTTTGCTGATTATAGCAGAATTATTTATCGTTTATCAATAACAATTTACTTTACTTCGATATTATTGTGTCGCTTCCAACGTTTCCGAGGCCGTTTCCCACTGCGCCATCAGCTCGTCCAGCGCGGTCTGCCCGGCCTCGCGCTGCTCCGTCAGACGCAGCAGCTCCTGATAATCGCTCGCAGCCCCGGCCAGCGCCTCGTCAATAGCCGCAAGCTCTGCCTCCTTCGCGCTGATCTCGCGCTCCAAGCGGCGGACGAGCTTTTCCAGCTCCTTTCCGGCCTTGACGGGCTTTTCCTTGTGGCGGACGGTGGGCTGCTTCTGCTTCGCGGCGGCCTCATGCTCCTTGATGGCGCGGTACTTCGCGTAGCCGCAGGGGAAGTCGCGAACGGTTCCGTTTTCCAATTCCCAGACGCGCGTGGCGAACTTTTCGACGAAATAACGGTCGTGAGAGACAAACAGCAGCGTCCCCTCATACTCGTCGATGGCGCACTCGACCCACTCGCGGGAGGCTACGTCCAGATGGTTCGTCGGTTCGTCGAGGACGAGAAAATTGATCTTCTCGTCCATCAGCATACACAGCCGCAGCCGCGACTGCTCTCCGCCGGAGAGGGTCGAAACGGTCTTGAACACGTCTTCGCCGCTGAACAGGAACGCGCCCAGCCGGTCGCGGGCCGTCTGCGGTGTGCAGTTCTTCTCATAGAGCATCGTGTCGTAAAGCGTCCGTTCCGGGTGGTCGAAGTGAATGACCTGCGGCAGATACGCAGATTTGACCGACGGTCCGAAGCGCACCTTGCCCTCCGCCGGGAGCTCGCCCAGCAGGGCACGGATGAAGGTCGTTTTCCCCGTGCCGTTGTCGCCCAAAAGCGCGATGCGTTCCCCGCCGCGCACTGTCAGGCTCACGCCGGAAAAAAGCTGCCGCTCGCCGAAGCGCTTGCCGAAGTCCTTGACGGACAGCACCTCGTCGCCGTGGAACTCCTTCTCGCCGAAGCGGGCGCGGAGGGTCTTTTCCTTCGTCGGGCGTTCGGTCTTTTCGATGCGCTCCATGCGGTGCTGGATGGACATCGCGCGGCGGTACAGCACGCGGTTGTTGATGCCCCAGCCCTTCATGCGCTCGACGGTATAGCCGAGCTGCTTCAGCTTCGCCTGCTCCTGCTCATACTGCTTGAGCTGGCGGTTAAAGCGCTCCTGCTTTTCCTGTAGATAGAATGTGTAGTTGCCGCTGTAAAATTCGGCCTTTCCAGCGCTGATCTCGATGATGCGCTCAACAACGCGGTCGAGGAAATACCGGTCGTGCGAAATGGTCAGCACCGTACCCTTAAAGCGCTTGATATAGTCCTCCAGCCACTCGACGCTGTGCAGATCCAGGTGGTTTGTCGGCTCGTCGAGCAGAAGGATATCTGTTTTTTCCAGCAGCAGCCGGCCGAGGTTCACACGCGTCTTTTCCCCGCCGGACAGACGGTCGAATTCCTGCGACCGCATCGCCGCGGGGATGCCGAGGCCGTTGCAGATTTTATCCGTTTCCGTGTCCTGCTCATAGCCGCCGCCGATATGATAGGCGTTGCTCAGCCGGTCGTATTCATCGAGCAGCGCCTTCGGCGCAGAGGCCGTCAGCTTCTGCTCCAACTCCTCCATCCGCTCCCGCAGACGCTTGAGCGGCAGGAAGGCCGTCCGCAGCACGTCCTCGACCGTATATCCGGCGGGGTATTTCGGAATCTGCGAGATCAGGCCGAGCTTCTTCCCTGCCGCAATCATGATCTCGCCCTCGTCCGGGGTCAGCTCACCGGTCAGGAGGCGGAACAACGTCGTTTTGCCGCAGCCGTTGCGCCCCATAATACCGACGCACTCGCCCTCATGGATATCAAAGGACAGCCCGTCGAGGAGGATAGAGCCGACCTCAAAGGACTTGACCAGATTATTCACCGAAATGTCAATCATTGTTTTCTCCGTATTGCAGAAATTCCTCGCGGGTCATCATGAGGTTCAGCGCCTCCAAAAAGGCGTTCGCCCCCAGCTTTTCCGGCAGGTGCAGCCGCTGCATCAGGCGCTTCCGCCGCGCGTCGCAGTCCGCCGTACCGGAATACCCCGCGAGATATAGATCCGTCTTTGTGATTTTTTCCGAGGCCGCCGCCGTTTCCTCCGGCAGCGCCCCGGCGTTGCGCAGCGCTTCAAGCAGGATCGCCGGGGTCATGCCCTCCACGCCGAGCTTGCCCTCCTTGCCGGGATGGGCCTTGCGCGGCTCCTTTCCCATAAGATCGGGGATGTAGGCGTGCAGCACGTTTTCCTTCGGCAGCGCACCCTTGAGATAGTTGCGAATGACGAAGCCCGCGCCGTCGGAATCCGTTAAAATAATCAGCCCGCGCCGCCGCGCCACCTCGCGCAAAAACGCCAGCAGCTGCTTGTCCTTCATCACGCCGAAGCCGCGCGTTTCAAAAATCGGCGCATCCACAAGCTGCGCCAGCGTGTTTTTATCGTACCGGCCCTCGACGACGATGGCCTGCCTGAGCTTAATCACGGCCTGCCTCCTCTGCAAGGGTCAGGATCAAAAGCTCTGTCAGCCGCTCCGGGTCGTCATAGGAGGTCTTGATCTGATAGTCTGTCCGGCAGCAATGCTCCACCGCCCTCCGGCAGAAGCGTTCGGACACGCGCCGCGACTGCTGCATCGTTTTTGTTGCCGCGTAGGGCGCAATGCCACACAGGGACGAGAGCGCCTCTGCGCTTTTCCCGGCGTTTTGCAGCAGCTTCGCCGCATACAACCGCCGCATCTGCGCACCGATGGCCGCAACGATGGGAATCGGCTCCGTTTGCAGCTTCAGCAGCACGTTCAGCCGCTCCAGCGCCCGGCCGAAGTCCCGCTGACCCAGCGCATCGGTGATCTGAAACACCACGGCCTCCAGCGTCGGCTCGACCACCGCGTCAATATCACTGCGAACGATCGTGTCCGCTCCGGAATAGGCGCAGATTTTCAAAATCTCGCCGTGCAGCCGCGTCATGGAAAGGCCGCATTGCTGCAACAGGTAGGTGCAAAGCTCCGGCGCGATCTGCTTGCCCGCGCTGCGGAAGTGCCGCGCAATCCACGGGCGCAGGTCCGTTTCGCTCTGATAGGCAAAATCGGCAAGCACCGCATTTTTCTCGATGGCCTCCCAGAGCTTTTTCTTGCGCTTATCGGGCTTGAATTCCCCCACATGAACGACGAGGCAGCACTCCGGTGGTACATCGTTTAACAGTGCGGTCAGCGTTTCGGTATCGTCGCACTCGAACAGGTTCACGTCCTCGAGCAGCACCATCGAGCGCTCGGCCATCATCGGCAGCGCCTGCAAGGCATCGGAAAGGGACTGTAGCGAGAAGGTTTCGTTCGTCAGCCGGTGGAAATTGAAGCTCTCCGTCAGCTCGTCGAGCAGCTGCTTTTTCATCTCATCCAGATAGTACCGGCGCAGATAATCCTCCTCGCCGGACAGGATATAAAACGAGCCGAGCCGCTTTTCCTTGAGGTCTTTTTTCAGTTGTGTGCAGCCGGCGCTGCTGCCGGTCGGTTTTGCAGCCATTTCGTTACCTCATAATGATAATATCGCCGTCCAAATCGGTCCGCAGGACCTCCGCTCCGAAGGCCGCGATGCGGTCGAGCGTTTCCTGCGCCGGGTGGCCGTAGCGGTTCTCGCCGACGGAAATCAGGACGGCCTGCGGTGCGGCCCGCTCCAAAAGCGGCGTGCCGGTGGAGTATTTCGAGCCATGATGGCCGGCGACCAAAACCTCTGCCTGCGGCAGGTCGTAGTCCCGCAGGAGCCGCGCCTCCGCATCGAGGTCCATATCACCGGTAATCAGTATATCACATTCGGCAAAGGACATCAACGCCGCAAGACCGGAATTTGCGTTAAATCTTGCTTGCGGCGGGTAAAGCCGCACTTGCGTTTCACCCAGCTCGATCAGAAGCTCCGCATCGACGACGATGATTTCCGTTCCCGCCCGCAGCGCGGCAGCCGTCAGCTCCTCCCGCGCCGCATCCTCCGGCAGAATGTCCGGCAGAAACAGCCGTTTGACCGTCACCCGCTGCAAAAGCTGTGCCACGCCGCCGACGTGATCTGTGTCATAATGCGTCAGAATCAGTGCGTCCACCGCGCTGTCGCCGGAGGAAAGCAGGCGGCGGGCCAGCAGCTCTCCCGTCCGGTCGCCGTCGCCGCCGCAATCGATGACGACGCGGTAGCCGCCGTCCTGAAAATACAGGCACTGTCCCTGCCCGACATCCAGCATGGTAAACCGCGTCTGTCTGCCGTCGAGGCAGGAGAAAAACAGCGTCGCACAGAGCGTCGCCAGCAACGCCGCCCCCAATACACGAAGGTGCAGCCGTCGGTGGAAAATCGCTGCCGCACCGAGCATCAGATAGGCCGTCCCCAGCCACAGACAGGCATAGCGGTTGTCGGTATACAGCGCCGCAAACGGCAGGCCCGCCAGTGTATTGACGGCAAAGAGCACAAAGCGAATAAGCAGCGAAACCGCCAGCGCCGGGATGGCACCCAGCGGCAGCCAGAGCATTCCAAGGATCGTAACGATCACGCTTGCCGTAAAGATCAAGCTGATGAGCGGCAGCAGCAGCGCGTTGCTCACAAAGGAGATCAGCGAGATCGTCCCGAAATACCACGCGACGAGCGGCATCGTAAAGAGCGACGCGCCGAGGGAGGTAGAAACGGAAACCGCAATTCCTCGGACGATGCGGCGGTAAAGCCCCGGCTTCTGCTTGTCGTCCGCCTTCGTCAGAAGCAGAATGCGGCGATGGAGCGGCGGCGCGGCAAGGAAAATTCCGGCCATCGCCAGAAATGAAAGCTGCAGGCTCGCGTTGGCCAGCGCCCACGGGTTCGCCATCAAAAGCACCAGCAGCGCCGCGCTGAGCGTCGTCGGCGGGTCATTTTCCCGGCGGAGGACCGGCGCAAGCAGCAAAATGGTATTCATCACCACCGCCCGCGTCACCGACGGCGCAAAGCCCAGCATCATCGCAAAGCACCACATCACCGCGATGCTGACGATCGATGCCAGCCTGCGGCGGCGGCAAAACAGCTGCACCACGCCGATGAGCAGCGACACGTGCATCCCGGAAACCGCGACCACGTGGGAAACGCCCGCAATGGACAGCGCGTTACTCGTCGAATACGCCAGACCGCTCCGGTCGCCGGTCAGAAGCGCCCGGACAAAGCCGCCGCTCTCCTCCGGAAACACCCGTGTGATTGTGCTGCGCAGATAGGCGGCGGCAGCGGCGGGATAGAGCGAAACCGGCAGGCGCTCCGCCCGCTCGACGGTGTACCCGCCGCGCTGGAACACCAGTAGGGAGATATCGTGGGATTGAAAGTAAAGATTTTCGTCCCGGCCGCTCACGTCCGTCACCTCTCCGGTCACGGTCACGCGGTCGCCGAGGCGCAGGTCCAAGGCTTCGTCATCCAGATAGAAATACGCCCGACCGCCGTCCAGCCGCACTGCGACACGGCAGCCGTAATCCGTTTTCTCCGGCAGGAGGCAGACCTGACCCGTTACGGTCTTGTTCTCACCGCAGAGCTTTCGCAGCGGCACGAGCTTCCATTGCTCATAGCCCCAGCTCCACAGCAAACCCAGCGCCGCGCCGAGGGCCAGAATGCGAATGCGCTTCGCCGCATCCCGTCGCACCGGCAGCAGCGCAGCCAACAGAACTGCACAGCCGAGAGCAGCAAACAGCGCCGCCTGCATCGGAAGCAGCCAGAGATACGCCGCGACCGCAGCGGAAAACGCGATGGAAAACAGCATCAAACGGCGCATTCCGGTCCCCCCTCTCTAAAAATCGAGGCGGGCAAGCTGCCCGCCTCATAAAGAACTCAGTTAAAGCTCCCCAGCTGCTTGCCGCCAAGCACGTGGAAGTGCAGGTGCGGCACGGTCTGGCCCGCGTCCGCGCCGCAATTGGTCACGACGCGGTAGCCGTCCGAAAAGCCCAGCACCGCCGTCAGCTTCGTGATGACCGCAAAGATGTGGCCGACAATGGCGCAATTGTCCTGATTGATCTTGTTCGCGCCGGTCAGATGCTCCTTCGGCACGACGAGAAAATGCTGCGGCGCGAGCGGCTGAATGTCGTAAAAGGCATAGCACAGCTCGTCCTCATAGAGCTTATTCGAGGGAATCTCCCCCGCGATGATCTTACAGAAAATGCAGTCGCTCATGGTTAGCCTCCTTATTGTACGTTGTTCATCACGAAATCGTCCACCAGTGCGAGGGCGTTGTCGAGCTTGAGCGCGTCCTTGCCGCCGCCCATGGCCGAGTCGGGCTTTCCGCCGCCGCTGCCGCCGCAGGCACAGCAGACCTCCTTGACCAGAGCGCCCGCCTTGATGCCCTTGGCAACGGCGTTCTTGCCGCAGACGGCCAGAATGCTGATCTTTTCGCCGCAAGCGCTTGCCAGCACCGCAACGACATCCGGGTCGCGGTCACGAAGCTGGTCGCCCATCTTGCGCAGATCGCCCGCCGCAATATCGTTCTTCAGCGCGGTCAAAACCTTGAGACCGCCGACGTTCTTCGCCGAGAACAGCACCCGGTCGATTTCGCCGCCGAGCAGCTTATCCTTCATGCGGTCGAGGTCCTGCCGCAGCTCCTTCATCTCAAGCATCACGCCGTGCGCCCGCTGCATCAGCTCCTTCGGCGTGGTTTTCATCTCGTTTGCCGCCGTGAGGATAATGCGGTTGAACTGCTCCATCTGCTCCATCACGCGCTTGCCGGTGAACGCCTCGATGCGGCGTACACCGGAGGCCACGGAGCCTTCGGAGATGATGCGGAACGGGCCGACCTTGGCGGTGTTATCCAGATGTGTGCCGCCGCAGAATTCGAGTGAATCGTCGCCCATCTTGACCACACGAACGGTGTCGCCGTACTTTTCGCCGAACAGGGCCATCGCGCCGAGCTTCTTGGCCTCCTCGATCGGCAGGACGAGCGTTTCCACGTCCTCGCCGCGCAGGATCATTTCCATCACGTCGTTCGACGCAGCCAGCAGCTCATCCGGCGTGACCGCGGAGAAGTGCGTAAAGTCAAAGCGCAGGTGGTCCGGCTCGACCAGAGAGCCTGCCTGATGGCAATGCTCGCCCAGCACGCGGGTCAGCGCGGTTTGCAGCAGATGCGTCGCCGTATGTGCACGGCAGATGGCACGTCTGCGTTCGGCATCGACCGCCGCCGTCACGGTGTCCCCGATGGAGATCGTGCCGCTGACGACCCTGCCGTAGTGCATATACTTGCCGCCCTTGTTTTTCTGGACGTCCGCCACGTCAAAGCGGAAGCCCTCGGCGGTAATCACGCCGGTATCGCCGATCTGGCCGCCCATTTCGGCGTACATCGGCGTTTCGTCGAGGACAAGGATCGCCTCCATGCCCTCGGAAACCGTGCCGCAAAGCTCCTCGCCCTGCACAATCGCCGTGACCTTACCCTCGGCGGTCAGGCGGTCGTAGCCGACGAACTTGCTTTCGGGGACCTCCTTACCGAATTCCACACCGGCCCAGCCGAGGTCGCCGAGCGCCTTGCGTGCTTCGCGGGCGCGCTGCTTCTGCTCCTTCATCTGCTTGGCAAATTCTTCCTCATCCACGGTCATGCCCTGCTCGGCGACCATTTCGGCGGTCAGGTCGATCGGGAAGCCGTAGGTATCGTAGAGCTTGAACGCATCCGCACCGGAGAAGCAGGCCTCGCCCTTTTCCTTATGCCCGGCGAGCATCTCAGAGAAGATCTTCATGCCGCCGTCGATGGTCTTGCAGAAGTTTTCCTCCTCGGTCTGGATCACCTTGGTGATATAAGACTGCTTTTCGCGCAGCTCGGGGTACTGGCACTCGTTTTCGTGGACAACCGTGTCCACGACCTTGTACAGGAAGGGCTTGTCCACGCCGAGGAGCTTGCCATGCCGCGCGGCGCGACGGAGCAGGCGGCGCAGCACGTAGCCGCGGCCCTCATTCGACGGAAGAACGCCGTCGCAAATCAGGAACGTCGAGGCGCGGATATGGTCGGTGATGACGCGCAGAGAAACGTCCATCTTGTGGCTCTTGCCGTAGCTTGCGCCGGTCAGCTCGGTGACCTTGTTCGTGATGTTCATCACGGTATCGACATCAAACAGGCTGTCCACATCCTGGCACACAACCGCAAGCCGCTCCAGGCCCATGCCGGTGTCGATGTTTTTCTGCTTCAGCTCGGTATAGTTGCCCTTGCCGTCGTTGTCAAACTGGGAGAACACGTTGTTCCAAATCTCAATATAGCGGTCGCAGTCGCAGCCGACGGTGCAGCCGGGCTTGCCGCAGCCGTACTTTTCGCCGCGGTCGTAATAGACCTCGGAGCAGGGGCCGCACGGGCCGGAGCCATGCTCCCAGAAGTTATCCTCCTTGCCGAAGCGGAAGATGCGCTCGGCGGGAACGCCGATCTCCTTTGTCCAGACATCGAAGGCCTCGTCGTCGTTTTCATAGATGGAGGGATAGAGCCGGTTTTCGTCCAGCCCGACGACCTTCGTCAGAAATTCCCAGCACCACGCCAGCGCTTCGTGCTTGAAGTAATCGCCGAAGGAAAAATTGCCCAGCATTTCAAAGTACGTGCCGTGGCGGGCCGTCTTGCCGATGTTCTCGATGTCGCCCGTGCGGATGCACTTCTGGCAGGTGCAGACGCGGTGGCGCGGCGGCTCCTCCTCACCGGTGAAATAGGGCTTCATCGGCGTCATGCCGGCGTTGATGAGCAGGATAGACTTATCATGCTGCGGTACGAGCGGGAAGCTCGGCAGGCGCAGATGACCCTTGCTTTCAAAGAACGACAGGAACATCTCCCGCAGCTCGTTCAGACCGTATTTTTTCGTTTCCATAGTTTCTCCTCCAAATAAAAATACCCCACCCCCGGCATAGGGGCGAGGCGCGCTCGCGGTACCACCCTAATTGCCGCACCAGAGGCACGGCTTCTCAGTCATTCGGTAACGGGAATGGGCCGTCCCGCTCGTCACGGGCCGCTCGGAAGTGGCGGTCCATGCTGCATGGCTGCGGGGCTTGCACCGTTCCCCCGCTCGCTCCAGCCGCCGGCATGAATTGGCTTCCTCAACGCGATAATTGCAATATTCGGGGTAATTTTATCAAAGCAGCAGGGATTTGTCAACCGCTATTCCCCTGCGTCAGGAAAATCGCAGTAAAAAAATTCAAAAAAAATCATAAAACCCCTTGACAAACCGATATTTCTTTGTTTATATTATAATCGATACATCGGTATCGATAAAATCATATCAAATTCAATATTAAAGGAGATGCTGTTATGAAAGGTTTTGCAATGCTCGGAATCGGAAAGACCGGCTGGATTGAGAAGGAGCGCCCTGTCTGCGGGCCAATGGACGCGATCGTAAAACCGATTGCCGTTTCACCCTGCACCTCTGATGTTCATACGGTTTGGGAAGGCGCGATCGGCGATCGCCATGACATGATCCTTGGCCATGAGGCCGTCGGCGAGGTCGTCGAGGTCGGCGCTATGGTGCGCGACTTCCATCCCGGCGACCGCGTTATCATCCCCGCCATCACCCCCGACTGGGGCGCGCTGGAGTCGCAGGGGGGCTACTCCATGCACTCCGGTGGAATGCTCGCAGGCTGGAAGTTCTCCAACTTCAAGGACGGCGTCTTCGGCGAATTCTTCCATGTCAACGAGGCCGACGCCAATATGGCCCTGCTTCCGGACGGGCTTGACCCCGTTGCTGCCGTCATGCTGTCGGACATGGTGCCGACCGGCTTCCACGGCGTTGAGCTTGCCGACGTGCATTACGGCGACGACGTCTGCGTGATCGGTATCGGCCCCGTCGGCCTGATGTCGGTCGCTGCGGCGACCCTGCACGGCGCTGCAAGACTGTTTGCCGTCGGCTCAAGAAAGGTCTGCGCCGATGCTGCGCTTGCCTACGGCGCAACGGACATCATCGACTACCGTCAGGGCGGGATCCTTGAGCAGATCATGGAAAAGACAAACGGCAAGGGCGTTGACCGCGTTGTCATCGCCGGCGGCACCGCAGAGGAAACCTTCGCAGAGGCGATCAAGATGCTCAAGCCCGGCGGACGCATCGGCAACGTCAATTACCTCGGCAGCGGCGATAACGTTCTGATTCCCCGCGTCGAATGGGGCTGCGGCATGGGTCACAAGACCATCGCCGGCGGCCTGATGCCCGGCGGACGGCTGCGGATGGAAAAGCTGGCTGCGCTGATGCAGACCGGCCGTCTGGATACCTCCCGTCTGATCACCCACCGCTTCAACGGCTTCGAGCACATCGAAGAGGCCCTGATGCTCATGCGCAACAAGCCGCGTGATCTCATTAAGCCGGTCGTCGTGGTCTAAATCATCTCCGAATATTGCGTAAGCGGATGGCAAGGTGCTTTGCCATCCGCTTTGTTTATGGTACTAAAGGTAGATGCCGACGGTCAGAGCCAGCCGTCCGCGTCGCGTCGCGCCGCCGAGGGAGAGCACTCGCAGCTTTCCCCGTCCGCGCAGAGAAAGCTCGTCGTTCTCTGCAATCGGACGATCCGGCTTCAGGCAGGTCAGCCCGTTGACTGCCACCGCACCCGCGCGAACCGCGTTCACAGCCTCGCCCCGGCTGAGATGAAACGCCGCCGCCAGCACACCGTCCAGCCGCAGCGAGGCAACGCTCACCCGCTGCTCCTTCATCTCCTGTGCCGGCCGTTCGACCGAAGCCGGGTCAATCGACTCCAGCCGCAGACGCTGCCGCCCTGCATCGGTCAGATTGTCCAGCAGGTACCGCGTAAGCTCCGACAGGACAAAGCAGTCAAAGCTCGTTTCGCGGAGGTAGATGTCCCCCACCGCGTCGCGCCGGATGCCTGCTCCCATCAGTGCACCCAAAACATCCCGATGCGACAGCGCGTTTTCCTCATAAAACCGCCCGCGCAGGCAGGCGATCGGCCCGTCCGGAAAGCCGAAATAGTCCTCCCGTGTCAGATACTCCGGCAGCCAGTAGGCAACGGCGCGCTCCGCCCCCTCCGTTCCGCCCCAAACGGCGCACTCCGGCAGCAGTCTGCGGACGAGTGCCTGCTCTCGCTGCGTCAGAAAGGCTGAGCAGACCGGCTGCTCCCGCTCCATACCGCGCGAAAGGCGGTCCACCGTGCGGACCAGCAGCATCCGCTCCTCCTCCGACTCCGCCAACGCGGCGATCTCTTTTCTTCTGTCCATTCCTCTCTCCCAACAATAAAAAGCGCGGCAGGCTGTCCAAAAGCCCCCCTCATGTCATCGCGAGGAGGGCACAGCCCGACGTGGCGAGCCGTTTCCCCTTCCCCGCGCCGCAGCGCCTTGGCTCCCTCTCTGAGGGAGCTGACACGGCCTTTGGCCGCGACTGAACCCGCAGGCGCAGGTTGCAACGTGGTATGTGCCAAAATCGAA
>OIZL01001562.1_pt1 | contig 12014 bp, 11 predicted proteins | sample 1588541 | NCBI WGS metagenome assembly OIZL01 (sample SAMN03283285) | human gut metagenome | biome: human-associated habitat; material: feces | host: Homo sapiens | place: Peru | collected 2012 | reverse complement strand
CTGCATGGCCTGACAGGCGGTCTTGATGGCCATCTCAATCTCACTGTCTAGCTGACTGTGCGACACGCGGAGATTTTTTTTGCATCGGGTCACCAGTGTGGCCAGCATCTCCGCGCTCATGATTAGCTACCAGACTTGGGCAGATTTACGACGCTAAATCCGTGCCAGGTTGTGACGCCAATATCTGCGCTAGTCTCGCCAAGAATGGTGATGAGGCCCTCGCCAAACTTGTAGCCGTCGTTGTCCTCAATGGTTGTGTCCCCAAATAGCGCCATCTCGGCGGTCTGAGGATTGCCGTAGAACATCGTCTTTGTGGCAGCACTGGCGCTTGCCGTGGTGCCGGTCAGGGCCTTGATATTTTTGTTGAGGCAGTACCGGCAGCTCAAGCCATTGTTTACCTTGATGGTGCCGGTGTTGGGGTTGAGTGTGTCCGGCACAATGGTGTACACCGGGAGGTACTCGTTTTTGCCCTTGACCGCGCCGGCCTGCGCGATGGCCCCGCCGTAGAGCAGGAATTTCTCGGTCAATGTGGTTTTACCCGCGTCCGGGTGGGAGATGATAGCAAAGGTGCGCCGTCTGCCGATCTCCTGCCGCAAGGTTGACATAATATCTTTACTCCTTCAATGGTCCCGCGATTCGGACCCGCAAATTCAACATATTTTACCACAAGCCGGAGGCAAATACAAGGGAAAGTGTGATTTTTCGGAAATTTGTTGCAATGTTCCCTGCTTCCTGCTATAATCGAAGCAAACAATTCCAAGGAGGGTTCAAAATGAACTGGAACCTGCTGCTCGAAGCAGCGACGGAGGCCGTAACAGAGGCCGCAGAAACCGCCGCTGCCAACCCGATGGACCTTGTCCAGATGATGGACGTTTTGATGGAGGTCCTGCTGTTCGGCTGCGGCGTGTACGCGCTGTTTTCGGCGATCAAGCTGCGCAAGCTGTGCTATCTTTTCCCGAACACCTTTATCTACCCCGGCGACTGCAAACCCGACGAATGCAGCGACGTGCTGGGCTTCATCGACTACATTTTCCCGCGGCTGGCGCTGCTCGGTGCCGGGATGCTGATTCTCGGTGCGCTGTTCCTCGTGAATATGCTGGTCATCAAGATCGACGCCATCTGGGTCAACGTTCTGAGCATCGTCCTGCCGCTGGCGCTGTTTGCGTGGTACATCGTTGTGCAGCGTAAAGCAGCTAAGAGGTTCTGGTAATATGAACATTGTCGTTCTGGAGGGCTATGCCTCCAATCCGCATGACATGGACTGGGATGGCTTCCGCCAATTCGGCGAGCTGACCGTCTATGACTTCACCGCGCCGGAGCAGATCGTCGAGCGCAGCCGCGACGCGGAGATCGTTTTCATCAACAAATCCCCCATGACCGCCGAGGTCATCGCCGCCTGCCCGAAGCTGCGCATGATCGGTATTCTGGCCACCGGCTACAACATCGTCGATCTCGCCGCCGCGAAGGCCCACGGGGTCACGGTCTGCAACGTCCCCGGTTATTCCACGAACGCCGTGGCGCAGATGACCTGGGCGCTGCTGCTCGAAACAACGCAGCACGTTGGTTTACATAACGCCTCCGTCCACGCCGGACAATGGCAGGCCGCGCCCACGTTCTGCTACTGGAACGCCCCGCTTTCGGAGCTGGCCGGGAAAACGATGGGCATCGTCGGCTACGGCGCGATCGGCAAGGCGGTCGGCGCGGTCGCGCAGGCGTTCGGAATGCACCTGCTCGTCACCGCGCGGCATCCGAAGCCCGTCCCGGATGGCGCGGAATTCGTCGCCCTGCCGGAGCTGCTGCGCCGGTCCGATGTCGTCAGCCTGCACTGCCCGCAGACAGCAGAAAATCTGCACATGATCGACGCGGCCGCCCTCGCGCAGATGAAGGACGGGGCAACGCTGCTCAACACCGCCCGCGGCGGTCTGATCGACGAAGCCGCCGTCACCGCCGCACTGGAAAGCGGCAAGCTGGCCTATTACTGCGCCGATGTCGTGTCCAAGGAGCCGATCGACCCGGGCAATCCCCTGCTCACCGCGCCGAACTGCATCTTAACGCCGCATATCGCCTGGGCGCCGAAGGAAACGCGCGTCCGCCTGCACGCCGCCGCCGTGGAAAACCTCCGCGCCTTCCTCGCCGGAGCCCCGCAGAACGTCGTCAACCCATAACCCCCACCGTCCGCCGCCCGGAGCCACCCAACCGCCCGAAGGAAGGAAGTAGTATTAAAATGCGTTATTTCTGTATTCTCCTCTGCGCGGCGCTGCTGCTCAGCCTCTGCGCCTGCACCGCCGCACCGCAGCCGACCGATGCTCCCACCGACCCGCCAACGCAAGCCGAACCCGTGACCGAACCGGCAACGGAACCGGAAACGACCGGTGACGAATTCCCGACGGCGGTCCTCAGCGAATACTCCAAAGAGGTCTACGTTCGCGTCACCTATCCCATTCTCCCGTCGGCCACGGCAAACGCCGCGATCGAGGCCTTTGCCAAGGAAATGATCGCACAGTACTGTCCGGAGGCAGACGCAGTGACCTTGGAAACGGAAGTGCCGGAACATCCACCGGAGGCACAGGACAGCGCTCGGTCGCTGGAGTTGTTTGGACGTGTAACATTCCAGTCAGACGAGCTGGTGTGCGTCGTGCTGGAGGGGCTGCACAACGTGCGGACCGCCGCACATCCGAACCACCTGTTCTCCACGCGGAATTTTGACCCGCAGACCGGCGAAACGCTTCGCTTTGCCGACCGTTACGTGATCGACGAAGCTCTGTACGAAGCCTTCGCCGCCAGCGCCGAGGCCGTCCTCACCGAGCAAGCTGGCGGCAAATGGCCGGAGGGCTGGGGCGGCTTCGCCGAAATGTTCTGTGACAAAGATGCATTCATCGCCGGCCTGACCGCAGAGGAGGAATACCACGTCCTCTACACCGGCGACGGCCTCTTCATCAGCTTCCCCGTCCCCTTCGCCCTTGGCGGCCACATGGAGATCCCCATCCCCGACAGCGCCCTGACCCCCATTTCCTGACCCGCCAAAAAATCAGCAGGAGCCGTCGTTTGGCGGCTCCTGCTTTCAGGTCATTGCAAACGTCCGTCCTTGTCATTGCGAAGCCCTGAAAGGGCTGCGGCAATCTCGCGGAATTATTTCGATAACTCGACAGCTTTCGGCGAATTCGGAGCTGCCTGCACGAGATTGCCACGGCCTACGGCCTCGCAATGACACGCGGGGGTAGTTCCCCGGTATGCAAGGCAGGAGCCGTCGCGTGGCGGCTCCTGCTTTGCTTTATTTCTGTTCGATTTTCTGGACGTAGCGCATCAGGATGGCGGCGACTTGGGCGCGGGTGGCGTTGCCGGTAGGGTCGAGGAACACGCCGCGGCCCTCGTCCGTTCCGTTGATGAGGCCGGAGGCGTTGGCCCACGACAGCGCATCCTGCGCATAGGCGCTGACGCTCTTATCATCCGGGAAGCCGCTCAAATCCGCGCGGGCCTGCGTATCGTAGCCTTTTTTCTGCGCGTAGCGGTACAAAATCGTCGCGATTTGTTCTCGCGTTACGTTGCCGTCCGGATCGAAGCGCGTCGCGCTGACACCGTTGACCACGCCGTTTTCAAATGCCCAATCGAGCGCGGGTTCGTAATAATCGCCCTTCCGAATGTCGGTGAAGGGAGCTTTCCCCGCCGCGGCGGGCTGATTTTCCAGCCGCCAGAGGACCGTGACGAGCATCGCGCGGGTCATGCTGTCCTCCGGGGAGAACTGCGTCGCGCTGGTCCCGTTGAACAGCTTCCGCTTTGCGTTCCACTGCACCGCGTCGTAGTACCACGCGCTGCGCGGGACATCGGCGAAGCTGTAGTCCAGCTCCTCGCTCTCCGCGTTCGCAATGTAACGGATCGCACCGTACTGATAATTCACGGCGCTCTGGTAGGAGCCGAGGCCGATGCGGTTGAACATGACCGCCTCCGGGAACGGCACCTCGTTCCATTCCTTGCCCTTCGCGTCGAGGAGGCGATATTTGCGGTAGCCATCGCTTGTGCGCGTCGCGTTGACGATGCCGTAGGCCCCGCAGGTTTGCGGCATACCGTAGTACGTTTCGGACAGTACCTCGCCCGTCTTGGGGTCGGCGACGCGATAGTTCCGCTGATTCCGGTCGCAGAGGAACAAAACGCCGTTGAGCGGGACAAAATAGCTGTCCTCCGGTGCTTGCGCCACGCACGTCCCGTCCGGCAGGTACAGCAGCTGCGTATTATCCGCCTTCTGCACGGTCAGGCAGGGATAGTCCAGCCGATAGCCTGCACAGTCCGCAATTTTGGCGCGTTCCGTGCCGTCCGCGCCGAAAATCGTCAGCTCGTCGCCCTTTTGTGCGACGAAATAGTCGGTTTTCGGCGTATTATAACATTCCCACTGGCCCATCCTCGCATCGGAGAGCGGTGCCTCGATCTTTTCATACTCCGCCGGGACGATCGGCGTTCCCGTGCTGTCCAGTACGCCGAACGCATCCGGTGCCGTGGCCTGCACGATCAGGTCCGTGCTGAGCAGCCCGCTGCCGTAATAGCCGTCAAAGGTGCAAAGCTGCTTTCCCTGCTCGGACAGCAGCGTGTAGCGGCAGCGCGTATAGGTCTCGCGGAGCTCGCCGCTGCCGACGGTGTAGCTGTCCAAACGGACCCGGCGCAGCTCCATGCCGTTGAAGAAAGCCACATAGTCCAGTCCGGTTTGCAGGACCTCGCCGTCCATTGAGTACAGCGTGCTTCGGGTAAGAAGATATTTGCCGTCGTAGCACCCGACATCGGTGGCAGCGCCCGAAAATTCGACGCGATTGCCCTGAACGTCAAACAGCACATCCGCGATCCGGCCGGTAGACGGGTTGGGGTCCGATCTTGCAAAGTAGAGCTGATCCGTAAACGGCACGAGCGGCTTATAGTGGTTCGGACATTGGACCGCCTGCTTTTCCAGCGTCGCGGCAGAATACAGGTCCGCCGTCCGCTCGTCATAAAAAGCAAGAATTCCCTTGCCGAGTGCCGTGACATTGCAATAGAGGAACTCCGTCGCCTTCCCGGCCTCCGCGCTGTAGAGCGCGTACTTTCGTTCACCGTCGCGCGATTCAAGAGAAAACGTCGTATCGTTCAGAAACTGGATTCTCGCACAGGGTGTTTTCGGCGCAAAAACCACATTGCCGTGCGCATCGACCAAAACCGCCTCCCGCCCGTTACCGACGTTGCGATACGCGAGAAAATACGTGCTTTTTCCCATGGAAGGCGTACTCATAGCCGGATAGACATTATCATGATTCAGAAAAACGGCATCCGTCAGGTACTCGATCTTCGGGTACTCCGTTTCCTCCTCGGCAGAGGCCGGAAGGATGAGCAGCCCCGCCGCCATCGCAAGCAGCAGGAGCAGGCAAACGCTTCGTTGCAGCAGCTTCATGGTAGTTCTCCTCTTTTGTACTATTTGATTAGAATATATAACATGTGCCGTCTAATGTCAAGAAAAACTTTTCCGTAAAAAACCGCCCGACCGAAGCCGGCCGGGCAGTGTTGTCATATTACAGTGTCAAAGGCTCCAGCCGCGTCCGCACATAGCCGGGGACCTCTTGCTGCGGGATGTTCAGAATCAGCGCAAACTCGCCGTTGAGCATCCGCTCGGCATCGCGCAGCACCTGATCGTCGCCGGAGCGCAGATACTTTCCCTGCGACACCAGCTTCGTCCGCCGCAGGTGCAGCGTCCGCACCAGCCGCATCAGCGCCCGCCGGTCCCCGCTGAGCAGGACCTTCGCATACAGCGTCCGGCGCTCGTTCGCGTCGTCGAGCCACAGCGGCTCATCCTCCCGTGCGCCGTCGAGCAGCGCCTCCAGCTCCTCCGGCGAGAGGATGCGCTTCATCCGCGCCGTCAGCTCCTCGTTCTCCGCCGGAACATAGACAGTCGCGCCCTCGCGATAGACAGGGCTGAGAACGTAATATCGGCAGAGCTTCCCACCGACGCACAGCTTTTCCGTCCGCTCGACCCGACAGACGCCCTCCATTCCATACACGACCAAATCCCCGATCTGAAACATACTCTCACGCCCCTTTCTATAATAATTATACCATATTTTTGCAAGAATTGTCATGCGCAAAATCAACAAATTTTGCGTTTTCGCTGCGTTTCCAGACTTCTTACGCGAAAATCCGGCCAAGCTGCCGAATCTGCGCTTGCTTTTTTTCGCTTTGTCCGCTATGATGAAAAGAAACCGTCGAAGGGAGGCGCGGCCATGCAGGCTGGCGAAGCAACGATCTTATTTGAGGACGCAGCGCTGGTCGTCTGCGTGAAGCCGCGCGGCGTTCTCGCGGCGGCGGATGTGTCAGGCAAGCGATCGATGGCCGACCTGCTTGCGCCGCGCACCGTCTACCCCGTCCATCGCCTTGATCGCGACACACTCGGCCTGATGGTGTTCGCGAAAACGTCCGCAGCGGCAGCAGCCCTCTCGGCAGAGCTGGGCGGCGGCTTCTGCAAGGAATATCTCGCGCTCTGCGAAACCCCGCCGGTCCCGGCTTCCGGCGAGCTGAACGACCTGTTATATCACGATCGCGTGAGAAATAAGACCTACGTCGTGGCGCGTAAGCGGAACGGCGTGCGTCCGGCGCATCTGACCTACCGTGTGCTGGACGGCAGTCTGGTCCTCGTCCGGCTGCACACGGGCCGGACGCACCAGATTCGCGTCCAGTTCGCCTCCCGCGGCTGGCCGCTCTGCGGCGATCGGAAGTACGGCGCAAAAATCGGCGGCGAGCTGGCCCTCTGGGCCTATCGTCTGTCCTTTCGCCACCCGGACGGGCGCGAGCTGGCCTTCACTCTGCCGGAGAATTTCCTTCCGGCGGGCTTTTCCGCTTGTAAAATCGACGAAACTGCATTATAATAAAGAAAACAGCGTTACAAGGAGAGGAGTTCTCATGGCGCGAAATTGTTTGGATACTTATCTTGTCCCCGGCAAGCACATCCACCTGATCGGCATCGGCGGCGTTTCCATGCGGCCGCTGGGGCTGGTACTGCGCGGAATGGGCATGACCGTGACCGGCTCGGATATGAACGCATCCGTTTCCACCGACGAGCTGATTTCCAAGGGGATCACGGTTCACATCGGCCACAGCGCCGAAAATATCAAGGGCGCGGACTGCATCATCCGCACCGCCGCCGCCCATAACGACAACCCGGAGATTGCCGCCGCCCGCGCGATGGGCATCCCGGTGTTTGAACGCGCGCAGGCCTGGGGGCTCATCATGCGGGCGTATAAAAACGCCATCTGCATCTCCGGCACACACGGAAAAACCACCACGACCGCCATGATTACCCATATTTTCATGGAGGCGCAGCGCGACCCGACGGTCATGCTCGGCGGCTATCTTCCCCTGCTCAAGGCCGGTCATCGCGTCGGCAACGGCGACACCATCATCATGGAAAGCTGCGAATACTGCGACTCATTCCTGAATTTCTACCCGACCGTCGCGATCATCAACAACATCGAGGCCGACCATCTGGATTATTTCAAGGACCTTGCCGCCGTTGAGCGCTCGTTCCGCAAGTTTGCCGGCCTGGTCCCGCGCACGGGCCACGTCATCGCCAACGGCGACGATAAGAATACCGTCGAAACGCTCGACGATCTGCGCTATATTTCTTTCGGCCTTGACGAAAAAAACGACATTCACGCAGAAAAGCTGTCGGAGGACTTCCGCGACTTCGACGTAAACTGCTTCGGCAAAAAATACTGTCACGTGCATCTGAACGTCTACGGACGGCACAACGTCTATAACGCGCTGGCCGCCTCGGCCGCCGCTTACGTGATGAACGTAGACGGCGCAGCGGTCGCCGCCGGGCTGGAGACGTTCACCGGTGCCGGCCGTCGGCTGGAGCGCAAGGGAACCTACCATGGCGCGGCGGTCTACGACGACTATGCTCACCACCCCGGCGAGCTGCACGCGCTCATCGATGCGGTAAAAACGATGGGCTATCAGCGCATCATCGTCGCCTTCCAGCCGCACACCTACACGCGGACAAAGGCGCTGTTTTCCGACTTCGTTGCGGAGCTGAAGCGCGTGGACGTGGCCGTGCTGGCCGAAATTTACGCCGCCCGCGAGAGCAATAAGATCGGAATTTCCTCACGCGATCTGGCGCGGGAAATTCCCGGCGCACTGTTCTTTGAAACGCTGCCGGAGGTCGCCGCTTATCTTCGCGCCGTCGCAAAGGAGGGCGACATCATCCTCACCGTCGGCGCAGGCGATATCTACAAGGCCGGTGAGCTGCTGCTCCAGACCCCTTGACATTTCCCCGCCGTTATGGCAAACTGAAAGCAGGACGGAGCCTTTCGCAGCTGCTTTCTTGAGATTGCCACGGCCCCTTCGGGGCCGACCGGCAAGCGGAGAGCGCAGCTTGACGCGGCAATCCGTAGCTCCCGTCCCAAAATTGAAACATGAAATAACATAGGAGGTCGATGCTTATGCCCCCGATGGAATGGATATGGCTGGCGGCGATTGTTGTGTTCGCCGTGGCCGAGGCTTCAACGGCGGCACTCGTTTCACTGTGGTTTATCGGCGGCTCCATCGCCGGACTGATTGCCGCGCTGTGTCACGGGCCGCTGTGGCTGCAATTCGTGCTGTTCGTCGCCGTGTCGGCAATTCTGCTGCTGGCACTGCGGCCGCTGGTGCGCAGCCGCTTTAATCGCGGCCGCACGCCCACCAATGTCGAGCGCAACGTCGGTCAGGTTGCAATCGTCACCGAGGCGATCGACAATGTCCGCGCCCTCGGCGCCGTCCGGCTGTCCGGCGTGGAATGGTCCGCCCGCAGCGCCGACGGCGAAAGCATTCCGATCGATGTCCCCGTCCGCGTCGTCCGTGTGGACAGCACAAAACTCATCGTCGAACGTGTCGAATAAAAAGGAGGAATTCACTACATGGAAGCCATCATCATTATCGGCGTTCTTGCCCTGTTGGTTCTAATCATTCTCGTGAAAAACATCTGTGTCGTGCAGCAGTCCCGCGCGTATGTCGTCGAGCGGCTGGGCGCGTTCCATAGCGTCTGGAGCGTCGGCATCCATTTCAAGGTGCCGTTCGTCGAGCGCATTGCCAAGCGCGTCAGCCTCAAGGAACAGGTGCTCGACTATCCGCCGCAGCCCGTCATTACAAAAGATAACGTTACGATGCAAATTGACACCGTTGTCTACTTCTCCATCACCGACCCGAAGCTCTACACCTACGGCGTTGAGCAGCCGATGGTCGCCATGGAAACGCTGACGGCCACGACCCTGCGTAACATCATCGGCGATCTGGAGCTGGACCAGACCCTGACCAGCCGCGATGTCATCAATACGAAGATGCGCGCCATTCTGGACGAAGCGACCGACCCGTGGGGCATCAAGGTCACGCGCGTGGAGCTGAAAAACATCCTCCCGCCGCAGGACATCCAGAACTCGATGGAAAAGCAGATGAAGGCCGAGCGTGACCGCCGTCAGGCCATTTTGCAGGCCGAAGGCACGAAGCACTCGCAGATTCTTGTCGCCGAGGGCGAGAAGGAATCCGCCATTCTCCGCGCCGACGCAGAAAAGCAGGCCGCCATTCTCCGCGCCGAGGGCCAGGCGCAGGCCATCCTCGCCGTTCAAAAGGCGACCGCCGAGGCCATGCGCCTGCTGAATGAGGCCTGCCCAAACGATCAGGTCATCAAGCTCAAGGCCCTCGAGGCCATGCAGAAGATCGCCGACGGCAAGGCCACAAAGATCATCATCCCCTCCGAAATTCAAGGCCTCGCAGGCCTCGCCACCGGCCTCGTCGAAGTGGCCAAGGACCCCAAAGCACCGGAAGCCTAACACCCGGCGCTCCAATAAAAATCAGACACCCACGTTTGTGGGCGTCTGATTTTTATTGCCTTTTATTGTTTGTTATATTTCTCAATGGCCAATCGCAGAAGCGTCAATGCACGGTCCAGCTCCTCACAGCAGAGGACGTAGGCGATGCGAATTTCGCTCTTGCCCGCGCCGGGGGTCGCGTAGAAGCCGCCGCCGGGGGCAAAAACGACCGTTTCGTTGTCCACGCTGAACTGCCGCAGCAGGAAGGTCTGGAAGCGCTCGGCATCATCCACGGGCAGCTTCGCCATCGTATAAAACGCGCCCTTCGGCTCGATGGTCACAACGCCGGGAATCTCCTTCAGCTTGCGGTAGCAAACGTCGCGCCGCCGCTGGTATTCCTCGCGCGTAGCCTCAAAATACGACGGGTCAACGCCGTAGAGCGCCGCCGCGCCGACCTGGTCGAGCGTGGCCACGGAAAGCCGCGCCTGCGCGATCTTGAGCGCCGCCTCGATAAACGCGCGGTTGCGCGAGATGAGTGCGCCGATGCGCGCACCGCAGGCGCTGAAGCGTTTGGAAACCGAGTCGATCAGAATCAGATTCTCGTCGATATGCCGCAGCGCCGCCGCCGTAGTCAGATGCCCTCCGTCGTAGATAAACTCGCGGTAGACCTCGTCGCAGATCAGATACAGGTCATGCTCCTTGGCGATATCGGCCAGCAGCCGCAGCTCGGCCTCCGTCAGGACGGTGCCGGTGGGGTTTCCGGGGTTCGTTACAAGAATCGCGCGGGTCTTTTCGTGGATGAGCGGCTCAATGAGCGCCCGGTCGGCGTAGCGATAGCCGTTCTCCGGCGTGGTTTGCAGCGGGCAGATTTTGCCGCCGGCCATGCGGATGAACGTATTATAATTGGGATAAAACGGCTCCGGCACGATAACCTCGCAGCCCTCGTCGAGGATGCACTGCATGGCCATCAGCAGCGCCTCGCTGCCGCCGGTCGTAATCAGGATATTTCCCGCGTCGAGCTGCTCCCCCAGTCGGGCGTAGTACGCCTGCACGGCCTCGATCAGCGCGGGAACGCCGGGTGAGGGGGCGTAGGCCAGCACCTCCTGCCGGTAATTGGCCAGCGCGTCAAAATACAGCTCCGGCGTGCGGATGTCCGGCTGGCCGATGTTCAGGCTGTGGATGCGGATGCCGCGCTGCTCCGCCGCAACGATGTCCGGATAGAATTTCCGGATGGGCGAAAGCTCGCAGGCGTTGATTTTTTGAGAGAGCTTCATGGAGGACTCCTCCTTCGTTTCAGAATCAGAGATTGGATTTCAGTAGTTCGGCCGCATCGGTCTTTTCCCACGGCAGGTCCAGCTCGGTACGGCCGAAGTGGCCGTAGGACGCAACCTGCTGATAGATCGGACGGCGCAGATCAAGCGTCTTGATGATTGCTGCGGGGCGCAGATCGAAGCAGCGGCGCACCAGCTCGGCCAGTGCCGCATCGTCCGTAACGCCCGTGCCATAGGTGTCCACCAGCACGGAAACGGGATGCGCCACGCCGATGGCATAGGCCAGCTCGATCTGGCATTTCTTCGCCAGACCGGCGGCGACCAGGTTTTTGGCAACGTAACGAGCCATATAGGCAGCGCTGCGGTCCACCTTCGTCGGGTCCTTGCCGGAGAACGCGCCGCCGCCGTGGGCCGCGTAGCCGCCGTAGGTATCGACGATGATCTTGCGGCCGGTCAGGCCGCTGTCGCCCTGCGGGCCGCCGATGACGAAGCGGCCGGTGGGGTTCACATAGAACTTGGTGTTCTCATCCAGCAGCTCCGCGGGAACGGTGGGCTTGATGACCAGCTCGATCATATCCTTGCGGATCTGCTCGAGCGTCGCCTCGGGCGCGTGCTGGGTGGAGATGACGATCGTGTGGACCCGCACCGGGTGGTGGGACTCGTCATATTCAATGGTGAACTGTGACTTTGAGTCCGGGCGCAGGTAAGGCATCAGCTCCGGAGTGTTGTGACGGATGTCCGCCAGCACCTGGAGGGCGATCTGCGAGAGATAGAGCGGGAGCGGCATATAGTCCTCCGTGTCCTTGCAGGCGTAGCCGAACATCATTCCCTGGTCGCCGGCTCCCTGGTCATCAGGGTTCTCGCGGACCACGCCACGGTTGATGTCCTGGCTTTGCTCGTGAATTTCGGAAAGCACTCCGCAGGAGTTGCCGTCGAACATATATTCAGCCTTGTTGTA
>OIZL01001561.1_pt1 | contig 12018 bp, 15 predicted proteins | sample 1588541 | NCBI WGS metagenome assembly OIZL01 (sample SAMN03283285) | human gut metagenome | biome: human-associated habitat; material: feces | host: Homo sapiens | place: Peru | collected 2012 | reverse complement strand
GTAAAGAAGTATATAAAGGAAATGATGTAACATTCACAATAACACCAAATGAAGGGTATACATTAGAAGATGCAAGTATAAGTTGTTCAAATGGAACTTTAACAAATAATCTCTTAACAATACCAAATGTACAAAGTGATGTAAATTGTACAATAACACTTGATGAAGATGGAATAACATTAGCCCAAGCAATGTTAAGAGATAATCCAACAATAAGTGAAAGAACAAGTTTTTCATCGACAAATCAGGCAACTACAACTGGCACATTATATAAAACAAATAAAACAGAAGATGGAAGTGAGGTATACTATTATTCTGGAAATACAACAAATAACTGGGTAAAGTTTGGAGGATTCTATTGGAGAATAATAAGAACAAATGAAGAAGGTAGTGTAAGAATGCTGTATTCAGGAACAAGTCATGATACAACAGAAGGTTATATAGGACGTTTACAATATAGTACTGAAGATGATAGGCCAGATTATGTGGGTTACATGCATGGTTATAAAGGTACAAATAGGGGATATGAATTTGATAGTAATATAAAAAAAACAATAGATACATGGTATGAAAATAATTTATTAACTAATTATGATAAGTATATAAGTAAATCAGCAATATATTGTAATGATAGAAGTATATCTAAAGGAACATATAATCTTGGTAGTGATGAATTTTCTTACGGAGCAAATACAAGATTGAACGAAAATAAAACACCATCATATAAATGCGGAGCAAATACAAGTAATGGATTATTTGAAAATACACAAGCAATAGCAGATAAATTTAGTGCGAGTACAGATGGTGGTGGAAATGGAAAATTAACTTATCCAATCGCATTAATGACAGCCGATGAAGTGTCATTTGCCGGGGGTGTATATGGAGAAAAATTAACGACTCCCTTTGCATGGTATTATACAAATAGTGTAGGCAGTTCTGTAACAGATAGTAGCTATTTTTGGTGGCTACTTACTCCTTGTAATTGGAAATATGTAAATGTTAGTAATTTTTATGTTTCCTCTTCTTCTTCTTTGTATAGTGCCAGTATTGCCAAAAATACTGTCGGTAGTCAGCCTGTTGCACGTCCAGTCATCTCAATCTCAAAATGTGCTAAAGTTAAATCAGGCATTGGAACACCAGATAGTCCTTATGAAATAGCCGAAAATAGTTGCGACTAATGTGAAATATATGTAAAAATACATAAATAAAACTTTAATACATATAAATTATATAGTATAATGTATTTAGAAAGCGAGTGATAAAATGAATACAGGTTTAATAATTGCTATAGTAGTAGTTGTACTTATTCTTTTATATGTAGTAAGTACATACAATACATTAGTTAAATTAAGAAACAGAGTAAGAGACCAATGGGCACAAATTGAAGTTCAATTAAAAAGAAGATTTGATTTGATACCTAACATAGTAGAAACTGTTAAAGGTTATGCTAAACATGAAAATGATACATTGAAAGGAGTAGTTGAAGCAAGAAATAAATTTAATGTTGCAAGTACACCTGAAGATGAAATGAAAGCAAGTAATGAACTTACTGGTGCAGTTAGACAATTATTTGCGCTTAGTGAAGCATATCCAGAATTAAAGGCTAATCAAAATTTTATTGAATTACAAAAGAGTTTAGAAGAAACTGAAAATAAAATATCTACAAGTAGACAATTTTATAATGATACTGCTTTAACATTAAATAATAAGGTTGAAATGTTTCCATCTAATATAATTGCTAAATTATTTGGATTTAAAAAAGAAGCATTTTTTGAAGCAGAACCTGAAGCTAAGAATGCACCAAAAGTTAGCTTTTAAATAATTAAATGAAGCTTACTATAGTAAGCTTTTATTTTTGGAAGGATTAAATATGAAAAAGATATATACAATTTTATTAATAATTTTATTATTACCAATTAGTCTACTAGCAGTATCAAGTTCTGATGTTGATTATTCTATAGATGATTATATAGTAGATGCTAGTGTAGATATGAGTGGTAACTTGGTTATTAAAGAAATAATAGGAGTTAAAGGTACATTTAATGGCTATATAAGAGATTTAGTATATAAAAATAGTAATTTAGATGAGTTTACTGGTGAAGAATATGATTTTCGTGGTAGTGATATATATAATGGTACAGGTATTACTATAAAAAATGTAGGTAAAATTAGTTATAACAAAGAATTAGATTTTGATGCGTTTAACGAAGAAATTATACCATTTGAAGAATGTAGTGAAAGTACTAATTGTTATGAAAAGTCTGATATTACAGATGGACTTAGCCTAAAAATGTATAATGAAACTATAGATGATACTACATATTTCTATATAGAATATTTAGTAGGAAATGTAGTAGTACTTCATAATGATGTAGCCGAAATTTATTATAACTTTATAGGTGATAGTTTTGATGATACTATTAATAGATATCAATTAAGATTAGCTCTTCCTACGCCTACAGATGAACAAATAAGAGTATGGGCACATGGTCCATTAACTGGTGAAATAAATTTTATAGCAACTGAAGAAGAAGGAGTAACTACGTATTATGGTGGATACCTACATGTAGATAATTTATCTTCTAATACACCAGTAGATATGAGAATGACTTTTCCTAAAGAGTTAATAATGATAGATCATCCTTTTCTTAAAAAAAGTGGAGTGGATGGACTTGATAAAATACTAGCAGTTGAACAAGAAAGAGCTGATGAAGCAAATAGAATTAGAGAAGTAGCAAGAAAAAATCTTACTATCGGATATATCTTAAGTGGAATATATTGCTTAGGAATGGTAACTATATTTGTGTTTGTCTATAAAAAATATGATAAAGAATATAAATCAGATTTTGAAGGTGAATATTATAGAGATTTTATTGATGACTATGATGTGACTTCAGTGGAATATTTAATGAAAAAGAAAATAACTGATAGAGGTTTTTCTACAAGCATATTAAATATGATATATAAAAAGAATATTGGATTTGAACAAACTGGTAAAAAAGATTATACATTTACGAAATTAAATGAAGATAATTTAAATGAAAGCGAAAAAATTATAATGAATATGCTATTTAATAAAGCTGGAAAAGATAATAAAGTAACGCTTAAAGATATTAAGAAATATGCTAATAAAATAGATGGTACTAATAGTGAGTTTTTGACTGAATTTAATAATTGGAAAAGAGTAACTACAAAGAGCGCAGAGGATGAAAACTTTTATGAAAAGAAAAATAAAGTAACATTTATAGGATTAATGGTAGTTTTAGCAACCATATTAATAGTTAATATGCAAATTAAACTTGCAGTAAGTCCGTTACTAGTGTTTATAAGTATTATGCTATGTATATCATTTATAATATATATTTGTATTTTTCAAAAAAGAACTAAAAGAGGATGTAATGATTATGCTAAATGGAAATCATTTAAAAAATTCTTGAAGGATTTTGGTAGATTTGATGAAAAAGAATTGCCTGAGATAACATTATGGGAAAGATATTTAGTTTATGCATCCATATTTGGTATAGCTGATCAAGTAGGTAAAACTATGAAAGTTAAATTTAGTGAAATTAATCCAGATGTAAATAGTGGAGACTTTTGGTTTGATTATATGCTTTATAGTAATTTAAATCATAGTGTTAACTCATGTGTTCATTCATCAGTAAATAATGCAACAAGTAAAGTAAATGAAGCAAGAGCTGCTGAAATAAGTAGTAGTTCTAACTCTAGTGGTGGTGGATTCGGTGGCGGATTCTCATCAGGTGGAGGCTTTGGAGGAGGTGGCGGCGGTGGCCGTGGATTCTAAAGATAAAATATTTGAAAAAGAAATTGAATATATAAAAAATGAAAGAATAAAAGAAAATGCAGTGAAATTAATTAATTCAATACCTGATTATTTTTTCACTGAAGCAGCATCATCAACTGGAAAATATCATCCAGATTTTAGTCAAGGATTAGGTGGATTATTAAGACATACTAAAGCAGCCGTAAGAATAGCTGTCACACTATTAAGAAATAATAGTATTGGTTATAAATTTACCAATGATGAAAAAGACCTAATAGTACTTGCTTTAATAATGCATGATTCAGTTAAAAGAGGAATCCCTGAAGAAAAATATACTAAAATTGATCATCCTATACTTGCTAGTAATTTAATTAAATCTAAGAAGGATGAACTAACCTTAAGTGAAGAAGAATTTAACTTATTAACAGATATTATAGAAACTCATATGGGCGAATGGAATACGGACATTAATGGTAATGAAGTATTAAGAAAACCTATTAATAAATATGAAAGATTTGTACATATGTGTGATTACTTATCTGCACAAAAATTCTTAGAGATTAAATTTGATGATAATAACAATATAATATATTAATCTACTTTTAGTAGATTTTTTCTTTTTAGTGTTGTATAATATTTGCTATTTAAGGAGGTATTATGATATATTTAGATAACATTGATAATGAAATAAAAAAAGAAATGCTTGTTTCATTAAAAGAAATAGTTACAAAATATCCTAAGTTAAATAATTCAATATCATTAGTAAGTGATATAAATTATTTAGTAAACTATATCTCAAATACTTATACGTTAAAAGATAATGAAAAATATGAACCGAGTTTGAAAACTGTTTTTACAACTGCTAGTATGTGGTTACCTAAGGATAATAAAAAACTAGGACTTTATGATTCTATCTTATATTATAAACCTGATTTTATAGGTATTGGTGTAAATGAAATAATGAGTTACTCAGGTATAACCAAACAATTAAATAGTGATTATAGAAATGGATGGAGTTGCTCTAGAAATATAAAGGATGCAATTTATCATGAAATTGGACATGTATTTGTAAAATTATTTAAATTAATATATAATCCAAAAATGATTGAATTTATAGAAAAAAATATAAATAATAGTAACTTAAGTGAATATTCTAAAATTAATCCAGAAGAAATGATAGCGGAAGCATTTTCAAAATATTCTTATGATCCTAGATATAATGATGTTGTTTATGTAATTGGATCTATAATAGAAGAATTTTATACTAAATTTGAAAGTACAGATTTATTTGAAATAAGTGGTAAATCTTTAATTAAAACTAAGGGGGAACTATGATATATTTAGATAGTATTGATAATGAAATAAAGAAGGAAATACTTGTTACACTAAAAGAAATTATAACTAAATATCCAAGTCTTAATCATTCAATATCATTGATAAGCGATGGGGATTATTTAATTGATTATGTTTCAAGTCATTATAAAAAAAGTCTTAATTTAGAACAATCATGTAAAGATGATACTACACTATTTACTACAACTGCACAGTGGAATAGTACTAGTATTAATATGATAAATGTTTATAGTGTATATGATTTTCTATTAAGAACAAGGCCTGATTTTATAGGTATAGGTGTTAATAAAAGAAGAAATTATGAAGAAGTAACAGCAAAGATGCAAAAAGGATATAATTTAGGCTATACATATTCAAGAAATATAAGAGATGTAATATATCATGAAATAGGACATGTATTTTCTATATTATTTAAAATGTCAAACATAACAATGGTGAAAAATATACTTGATGAAAATATTAGAACAAATAAAGATATAAGTGTTTATTCTAAAAATAATCCGGAAGAAATGATAGCGGAAGCATTTTCAAAATACTCTTATGATCCTAGATATAGTGATTTTGTATATAAAATAGGATCATGTATAGATGAATTATATAAAATGTATGAAGATTCTGAAATATTTAATATTAGTGAACAAGTATTGATTAAAAAGTAACTAAGTGGGACTTATGAATGCTATAGTGCTTAAAGAAAATGCTAATAATTTTGTATTTGGTGATATAGATAATGAATTTAAAATAGAAATGCTGAAGTCATTTAAAGAAATATTTATAAAATATCCTAAATTAATAAATACTATCAGTCTAGTTAGTAATCCAAATTATATGTATGATTATTTACTAACTAAATATAATAAAAAAACAAATATAAAAGATAATCTTAAAACAAGTTTTATATTTGCTACTGGAATATACAGATTTGAAGACTTAATAACTAGTGTATCAAACTAAAGAGAAAATATTTTATTTAATAAGCCAAATTTTGTAGGAATATCATTTAATGATAAATGTGGATATAGTGAAGCAAATAATAATATTAAAGATGGATTTTTTTCTAGATGGAGTACAGCATTTGATATAAAAAGTGGTTTGTTTCATGAAATAGGACACGTTTTTGCATATTTATTTAATTTAACAAACAATCCCAAAGTATTAGAATTATTAGAGTTAGAAATGAAGAAAAGTAATAATAAATTAAGTATATATTCTAGGACTAATATAGATGAATTAATTGCGGAAGCATTTTCGAAATATTCTTATGATCCTAAATATAATAATTTGGTTTATTTAGTTGGATCCATAATAGAAGAATTTTATTATGAATTTGAGAATACAGATTTATTTGATATAAATAGAAGAGTTTATTTTAAATAGTATAATTTAACTTTACAATGGATTTTAATATTGATAAAATATAATTACCAGATGATTTATGGGGGATATTATGATTAATGATATAGTAACAGAAAATTTAATGAAAGCGATAATGGATTATAAAAAGAAAAATGGAATAAACGCTACTAGATATGAATTTGATAGTAAGATTATTTCTATGAACAATCCTATGCTTTCTTATTTTTTTAAATTAATTATTGGTTCCAATAAAAAAGAACATGATGTAATAGTATCTAAATCTAATGACATAAGTTTAATTTATAATTATGCTGTTAAATGTAAGGATATAGATACTAAATTAATGGAAGAGTCTTTACTAAGTTTTAAAGGTTTAGTAAATGATGAAACTTATTTAAAGTTCTTATTGCTTTTCTTAAAAGATGTCCCTTGTTGTGATAAAGAAAGAATAAAAAGAGAAATACATACTATAAAAAGAGAAAGGAAAATTTAAAATGAAAATGGAATTTAGTGTAGAATATTGTTTTGAAGGAATTAAAGAATTTAAGACTTTATATGGAGATTATAACACAATTAAAAAATTTGAAGAAAGAGTTATAAAATTAGGAATACCTAAACTATCTTATTTATTTATGAAGAACATTGATGGATCAAATAAAAAGGCACATACAAAGATAATATTAAGTAGTAATGATCCAAAATTAATATATGAAACTGCTAAAATAAAAGGAGTAAATGTATTAGAACTTGGTAAATCTATAATTAATTCTAAAGATGTTAATTATAACTATTTATTTGCAAGAGATATAGATGGTTCTTTGGTAAAAAGTCATGAAGATGTAGTAGTAAGTAGTAATGAAGATTTAATTAAGTATCATTTTGCTAAAGATGTAAAAGATTCAGATAAAAGAAGAATAGGTGAAAGTGTTTTAAATGGTAATCCAAGTATTAATTTTTTCTTTGCGAGAGATATAAAAGATGGTTTATTTGCTAAACATATGGAAGTAGTAAAGAGCGATAAAGAATTATATGACAGATTAGTTAGTTTGCATCAAATAAAGAGTGAAGAAGATTTAGAAAAACAAAGAGCAATGATGTGTAAGGATGCAAGACGCGTACTTAGAAGATTAGATTATATAGTAGAAAAGTAATATTCATAAAAGTATTACTTTTTTTCTGTTTAACTATGTGCCTTTAATTGACAACAATTATGAACATATATATAATAAGTCTTAGAAGGTAATTTGGTATGTACTATTTCAAAAAATTACCGATTAGTGATTTGATTATTTTATATAAAAAGACAAATGAATTAAAATATTTAGAAGATTTAAATTTTGTGGATTTAAAGAAAACGAGATAGAAGAGTTTGTGAATTTTGAGACTTTACTTTATGAATTTAAAGAATACAAATATGATAAAAGCAAACACGTTCATAAATGGGGAGGATATTCTAGGACAAATGGTGAATATTATGAAGGCGGACATGGTGAAAACACAGATGAAGATGAAAAAAAAGAAAGTGGAAAATATTTTAAAAAGAAACGTGGTGAGTAATAAATGCTAGAAAAATTAAATTTCTATGAACAAACTGAAAAAGAATTTAACAATAACTTATTATATTATTCAGATGAAGAGGTATATCTTTACCATTTTATTGTATTTAAGTATGATAATGGATATATAAAAGTGGATAAGTGTAGTGACTTAAAAAATCTAAAAGAAGATGGTCTAATATGTAAATATTATATTGAGAAAATTCATTTTTATAACGATACAAGGAATGAAGAATTTGAGTATGGAGACTCATATCATATTTATAATATTGGTTATTTTTATATTGGAGGTTTTGTTAAAACCAATCTTTTAGAGAAAAGAATAGTTGAAGAAAAATTTAAAAATTATGCTCTAAACTATAAACAGATGAAAGTTCCATTTAAAGATGAAGAATTTTTACAGCTAAATAAAAGCAAAATATTGTTTTAAATAGTTTAGAATTTAAAAACTTGACTAGAAAAGTAATATTCATAAAAGTATTACTTTTTTTCTGTAAATTTTGATATAAAAAGATTGACAAATACATATTATAAATGGTATAGTATACGTGTTTGGATTCATTGAAATCCTAATTAAAATTATAAATATGATACACCAGGAAGTGTGTACGAGAAAGGAGTTATAATGACTACTATAAACCAATTAGTAAGAAAATCTAGAGGACAAAAAGTTAGAAAGAGTAAAAGCCCAGTATTAAATGTTGGATTTAACTCAAAAGATAAAAAGAGAACTAACAATATGAGCCCTCAAAAACGTGGAGTATGTACTCGTGTAGGTACTAAGACACCAAAGAAGCCAAACTCAGCATTAAGAAAATATGCTCGTGTAAGACTTTCAAATGGTTACGAAGTAACTTGCTATATTCCAGGTGAAGGACACAACTTACAAGAACACAGTGTTGTACTTATAAGAGGTGGACGTGTTAAAGACTTAATCGGTGTAAGATATCATATCGTTCGTGGTACATTAGATACTGCTGGTATTGATAAAAGACGTCAAGGAAGAAGTAAATACGGTACTAAAAGACCAAAAAATAAATAAGTAAATAATAAACGAAAGGAGTGAAATAAATGCGTAAAAGACAAGCAGTTAAAAGAGAAGTATTAGCAGATCCTATATATAATTCTAAAGTTGTTACTAAGTTAATTAACCGTATCATGTTAGATGGTAAAAAAGGTACTGCTGAAGAAATTCTACATAAGGCATTTGATATAGTAAAGGAAAAGACTGGTAAAGATCCACTTGAAGTATTTAATGAAGCATATAATAATATTCAGCCTCAATTAGAAATTAGAAGTAGACGTATTGGTGGTGGTAACTATCAAGTACCAGTTGAAGTTAGAGAAGAAAGAAAACAAACTTTAGCACTTCGTTGGTTAGTTCAATATGCTAAGAACAGAAATGGTAAAGGTATGGCTGAAAAGCTTGCTGATGAAATCATTGATGCAGCTAATGGAACAGGTGGAGCTGTTAAAAAACGTGAAGACACACATAAGATGGCAGAAGCTAATAAAGCATATGCTCACTACAGATGGTAATAATAAAGAAGGGAGAAATATAATATGGCACGTGATGTATCTTTAGATAAAATACGTAATATAGGAATAATGGCTCACATTGATGCCGGAAAAACTACATTTACTGAACGTGTTCTTTTCCATACAGGTATAACTCATAAAATTGGTGAAACTCATGATGGAGAATCACAAATGGACTGGATGGAACAAGAAAAAGAAAGAGGTATCACAATTACTAGTGCTGCTACTACTGCACACTGGAAAGGATACAGATTAAATATTATAGATACACCAGGACACGTAGACTTTACAATTGAAGTTTCTCGTAGTCTAAGAGTACTTGATGGTGCTATTGCGCTTATAGATGCTCAAGCTGGTGTTGAAACTCAAACTGAACAAGTTTGGAGACAAGCTAATGAATGGAAAGTACCAAGAATGATATTCGCTAATAAAATGGATAAAATGGGTGCTAACTTTGAATTTAGCTTAGAAACAATTAAAGATAGACTAAGTGAAAAATCTGCTCCTATTGAATGGCCTATTGGTGCTGAAGATAACTTTAGTGGAATAATAGACTTAGTAAGTATGAAAGCATATCATTATGATGGAGAACAACATGAAAATGCTACTGAAATAGAAATTCCTGCTGAACTTAAAGATATTGCTGAAGAAAAGCATATGGAATTAGTAGAAATGGTATCTATGTTTGATGATGCTTTAATGGAAAAATATTTAGAAGATGGAGAATTAACTGTAGAAGAAATTAAATCTGCAATTAGAAAAGGTGTATTAGCAGGTGAATTTTACCCAGTATTATGTGGTACAGCTTTAGGAAATAAAGGTGTTAAATTAGCACTTGATGCAGTACTTGATTACTTACCAGCTCCAACTGATATTCCTGCTATTAAAGGAATAGATATGAATGATAATCCTATTGAAAGAAAAGCAAGCGATAATGAACCATTCAGTGCACTTGCATTTAAGGTTATGAATGACCCATTCGTAGGAAACTTAACATTCTTCAGAGTATATTCTGGTACTCTAAAAAGTGGTAGTTATGTATACAATTCATCTAAAGGAGAAAAAGAAAGAATTGGACGTATATTACAAATGCATGCTAACCAAAGAAAAGAAATTACAGAAGTATATGCAGGAGAAATTGCTGCTGCTGTTGGACTTAAAGACACATTTACAGGAGATACTTTATGTGATGAAAAACATCCAGTTATCCTTGAAAAAATGACTTTCCCAGAACCAGTTATTGAACTTGCAATTGAACCTAAATCAAAAGCAGATCAAGAAAAGATGAGTTTAGCTTTACAAAAATTAGCTAAAGAAGACCCATCATTCAGAGCTACTACTAACCATGAAACTGGCCAAACTATAATTGCCGGTATGGGTGAATTACACTTAGATGTATTAGTAGATAGAATGAGAAGAGAATTTGATGTTGAATGTAATACTGGTAAACCACAAGTTGCTTATCGTGAAACATTAACTCAAACTGCTGAATGTGAAGGTAAATACATTAAACAATCTGGTGGACGTGGACAATATGGTCACGTTTGGGTTAAATTTGAACCTAATAAAGATAAAGGATATGAATTCGTTGACGAGGTTGTTGGTGGTGTAGTACCACGTGAATATATTGGTGTAGTAGATAAGGGATTACAAGAAGCTTTAGAAGGCGGAGTACTAGCTGGATATCCAATGATAGATGTAAAATGTACATTATTTGATGGATCATACCATGATGTAGACTCTAACGAAATGGCATTTAAGATTGCTGCTTCAATGGCATTAAAAGAAGCTAAGAATAAATGTAAACCTGTTATACTAGAACCTATAATGAAAGTTGATGTAGTTGTTCCAGAAGAATATATGGGAACAGTTATGGGAGACTTAACTAGTAGAAGAGGAAGACCACTTGGTAATGAATCAAGAGGTAAAGACTTACAAATATCAGCAATGGTACCTTTAGCTGAAATGTTCGGGTACATGACAGTATTAAGAAGTAATACTCAAGGTAGAGGACAATATCAAATGATATTCGATCATTATGAAGAAGTACCAAGAAATATACAAGAAGATATTATTAAGAAAAATAGTATACAATAAATTGTCATAAAATAGTTATTTAGACTTGCAAAATAGGTAAGTTTTAGATAAAATTAATATGTATAAATGAAAGGAGAAAATAAAAATGGCAAGACAAAAATTTGATCGTTCAAAACCACATGTTAACATTGGTACAATTGGACACGTAGACCACGGTAAAACAACTTTAACTGCGGCTATTACAAAATTATTTGGTGAATTTGTAGATTATGCAGATATCGATAAAGCACCAGAAGAAAGAGAAAGAGGAATCACTATTAATACAGCTCACGTTGAGTATGAAACTGAAAAACGTCACTATGCTCACGTTGACTGTCCAGGACACGCTGACTATGT
>OIZL01001560.1_pt1 | contig 12020 bp, 13 predicted proteins | sample 1588541 | NCBI WGS metagenome assembly OIZL01 (sample SAMN03283285) | human gut metagenome | biome: human-associated habitat; material: feces | host: Homo sapiens | place: Peru | collected 2012 | reverse complement strand
CTTGAATTAAATCTAAGAATGCTAAATTTTTTCCTACATATCTTTTAGCAATTGAAACGACTAAACGAAGGTTATGATTTATTAATTCTTTTCGAGCTTCTTCATTTCCTTCTTTTGCCAATTTTCCTAGTTGTAATTCTTCTTCTGTTGTTAATAAAGGAATTTTTCCTATTTCTTGTAGATATTGTGTCAATGAATCGTTATAGTCAACTTCATCTTTTTCCTTAATTTCGTCAGAATCTGAATAATCAATTTCTATATTGTTATCTAGACAATAACTAACAACAATATCAATTTGTTCTTCATCAGTTATTTGTTTTGTTAGCTTAGCATAACTTATTTTATTATCTGATACTAGTTTTTTAATTTTTTCTATTACATCATTTTGCATAATATATACCCCCTTCTTTTGAGTGCTTAATATATTATCACATTTTTTAGAAAAAGTCAACTAATTTGATAAAAGTTGCGTTTTACTTTTAATTAACTAATACTAATTATCTTACTATATTCTTTTAATTTTATTTGATAAATACTACTATAAGTTTTATAAAAATTAAAAAAGAGTAAGAGAACTGATTTACTTAGTTCGTTCTTTACTCTTTTTAAACTCTATCAATATTTGGTATATATGTCCCTGCTATTCCAATTGATGTTGCAATCGTTAATATGATAATAACTAGTATTACGACAAGTACTAATGTGCAAAAATATGACCTTGCAAAATTTCGACGATTAATATTATCATTATTAAATGCAAATACTATTAAAAGTATAAAACCTATAAATGGAATAGAGAATAATATTTGGTAGCCAAAGTAAGCCCATGCTGATAGTGGCTTATATTGTTCTGGGATGTTAGGGGTGTTTTCGTTTTTAATTACTACATTTTCTTCCATTCTAGCTAGTTCCTCCTTGTATTAATTTTAACATTTGTTGATAAGTTTTGCAAATTTATTTGGTTTTATATAATTCTTTTTAGTAGTCCAAAGGATATTATCATCATAATAATGCTAGCTAAGAAAACTCCTAGTAGAATTGCAAGAAATGATTTTTTTCTATCCATGTTTAATACTCCGGCGATTAGTGATCCTGTCCATGCTCCTGTTCCTGGCAAAGGTATTCCTACAAAAAGTACTAAACCCCAGAATCCGTATTTTTCTATTTGTGGTCTATTTTTTTCTACTTTTTTATTTAGGCAATTGGCAAATTTATTTAGATTTTTGTTTTTACTGGTTTGACACTTTTCTAATATTTTGTTGATAAGTAGTAGAATAAATGGTATTGGTAGTACATTACCTATGATTGATATAATATAACTTGGCAAAGCTTTTAAGCCTAAGAGAGATGCTGCAAGTAAGCCTCCTCTTAATTCTAAAATTGGTAATATTGATATGATGAACACTAGTATTTCTTTACCAAATTTCATATTAATTAAAAAGTTAAATGTACTTATAATACTTTGAATTATTGTTTCTTGCATAAAACTCCTTTTTTTATTAAAAAAACCTCGTTTGAGGTCATATTCATAATTATGGCGGAGTGGGAGGGATTTGAACCCTCGCATCAGTTACCCGATCTACACCCTTAGCAGGGGCGCCTCTTCAGCCTCTTGAGTACCACTCCAAGAATGTTTTATTTCTAAAACGTAAGTTTATTATATAATATTTTTTTTACTTTTTCAACATAATTTTATTAATTTTTTTACTATTAATAAAATTATTTAAATATCTTAAAGAATATTATATAAAAAACTAGACATAAAATCTTATTTAATGTATATTAAACTTATGGGGGATTTTGTTATGAAATATGAAAATAAACTTAATGTTGATACGAAAGATATTAAAAGGATTAAAACAAAATTAATTGAGTATTTTAAAGTTAACCAAAATAGAACTTATAATTTTAATTATTTAAGTAAACTTTTTGGTTTTAATGATGATGAAGAAAATGTATTTAAAACTATGTTAAAAGAATTAGAACTTGAAGGAAGAATACTTGTTAATGAAGATGAGATTAGTTATTTTAAGAAAAACGATAGATTAAAAATTGGAAAAGTTAAATTTAATAGTAATAATAAACCTTACATTACTTATAACAATAGTGAAAAAAGTAAAATTTATATTGATAATTTAAATGGTGCGATCAATGGGGATATCGTTTTAGTAGAAACACACGAAAATACTACTAAAAAAATTGGTGATGTAAAAAAAATTATTAAAAGATTAAATGATGAAATTATATTAGATTGTATTATTGATAGTAAAAACAATTATACTTTAGTTCCAAAAGATAAAAGTTTTAATTATGATATTGAACTTGATTATTTAGATAATAAAACACTTGTTGATGGATCTAGAATTAAAATTAAATTACATGATTTTAAAAATGGAAGATATCGTGCTTCAGTTAGTGACTTAATTGGACATAAAGATGATCCTGATTTAGAAATTAGAACTATCGCATCTGATTTAGGTTGGGAAATTAGTTTTAATAAAGATGCGATTGATGAAGCATATAAACTTCCTACTTCGGTAAAAGAAGAAGATTTAAAAAATAGACTTGATTTAAGAGATGAAACTATTTTTACAATAGATGGTAAAGATACTAAAGATATGGATGATGCTGTTAGTATTAAAAAAGATAAAGATGGAAATTATATTCTTGGTGTTCATATTGCGGATGTTAGTTCTTACATAAAATCAAATATGAATCTTTATACTGAAGCTCTTAGAAGAAGTACAAGTTGTTATCCTGTTGGATATGTTATACCTATGCTTCCCCATATTATATCAAATGGTATTTGTTCTTTAAATCCTAATGTTGATAGACTTACTTTATCCGTTATTATGAAAATAGATGAAGAAGGTAAAGTTATTGATTATGATATTAAAAAAAGTGTAATTAATTCTAAAAAGAAAATGACTTATGAAGATGTTAATAAAATACTTGTTGATAAACAAATGGTTCCTGGTTATGAAAAGTTTTTAAATGATTTAAAACTAATGGAAGAATTACATCATATTTTAGATAAAAATAAGAAAAATCGTGGTTATTTAAATTTTGGTGATCATGATATAAAAATTGAATATGAAGTAAATGGTAATGTTAAAAGTATTTCTTTATGTACAAGAAGAGTTAGTGAAATGATGATTGAAGATTTTATGTTAAAAGCTAATGAAACTGTTGCTACTTTTGCAAGAAGTTTACAATTAATCTTTAATTACAGAGTTCATCCATCACCAGATCCTGAAATTATAAGACAAAAAATTGAATATATTAATTCTCTTGGTTTTAATATTAAATTACCAAAGAATCTAAATAATCCTTTTGCTATTCAAAGTATTATGAAACAACTTAATGAAAATCCACTTGCTGAAGCCTTAAATGAGATTTTACTTCAAGGTATGCGTTCAGCTTACTATAGTACTTCTAATATAGGTCATTATGGTTTAGGAATTAATGCTCTTAAAGGCGAAGCTTATTGTCATTTTACTTCTCCTATTAGAAGGGTTATGGATTTAATCGTTCATATGATTATAAAAGAAATAATAACTGATGAAAAATACTTTGGTAAGAAAAATTTTGAAAGTTTTGTTAATGAATTATGTGCTTGGTCATCAAGTAGACAACGTTTAGAAGATAAAATTGAAAAAGAATGTATTGGTCTTAGAACTGCTCAATATATGCAAAATAATATTGGTAAAACTTTTGAAGGCAAAATAACTTATATAAGTAAAAAAAGTATTATGATAGTAACTAAAGAAAATGTTTATGCTAACATAAAATTAAGAGATTTAAATGAAAATTGTAAATTCGATCCTAAAACATGTACGTTTAACTTAGATGATAAAATATACACAGTTGGTGATACCTTACCAGTCGTTGTAGTGGATGTTGATATGGATTCTAGAAAAGTTCATTTTAAATATAAAAAAGAAGTTGATGAAAATACAGTTATTGGAAACATGACAAAAATAAGAAGAATAAGAAAATAAACTTATTCTTCTTTATTTATTCTTAAACTATTTACTCCTATATCATAATAAGAAAGATCAAAATCTTTTCTTTTTTTATAGTTATAAATAATCATTAAATTATCTCTTTCTTTTATTTTATATAAATTATTAAATCTATCTTTTAAATAAATTTTATCGTTATTAAAATATTTATTTAAACTAAATTTAGATATCATAACTTCTTCATAGCCTTCCACAACTAATTCTAAATTAGGATTGGCTTTATATCTTTCTTCATAAGCTTTTATAAGTATTTCAATTTGTTTTTTAGTAAGCTCATATGATAAAGTTACTCTTTCTGCACCAAGGCTATGTAAAAAGGCCACTGTATAAGAATTAACCACATTAAATGATGTATCTGTTATACAAGATTTATGATTATTAAAATATCCTATTTCTCCTACTAAAACTTCTTTATTATAAGTTTTTTTATATTTGTCTATTACTCTTGGAAGTTTTAAAATTGTTCCATCTATATCCTTAATTGAGTAAATATAATCATATTTCTTCTTTAAAATGTTTATATCTTCATTTTTATCTATTAAAATATTTAATAATCTTTCTTTAGGATATGATTTAACATCTATCTTATATTCACATTTTTTATAAGGTATTTTATATAATCTTTTATTATTAAGTTCTTCAAAAGCTTTTCTTTTTAATTCATTTATAACATTAAGTGGAATAAAAACATTATTATCTATTTCTATATCTAATATTTCATATTTATAAACTGTATCTTTTATTTTATTTAATTTTTCTTCCACTTCCTTTTTTGTTGTAGCTTTTTTTATAGCTTTATCTGTTTTTGATGAACTAACAACTATTACTTTATTAACACCATCAGTTACTTCAAAAATTATTTTTTCATTTAGTTTAGAAATAAATTTAGCATTTACAAAAACTTTTCTTTGTTTAGAAGATATAATACTATCAATATTTTCATTAAGTTTACTATCAAGAGTAAGTAAAACTTTATCATTTTTTTCTACTTTATCATTTACTTTTATAGTTATAATATCGCCTTTTTTAGCGTTTTTTACTAGTTTAGAATTAATATAAAAATTATTTACATTAACACCAACATCATTTTTACCTACAATTCTTAAACCATCATTTATATTTATTTCATCATTAAGTTTTATCGTAGCAATATTATTTTTATAACTAATAACTTTACCTACTTCTACTCCTTGATGATTAGGTCTTGAAACATTTATAACCTTATTATTTTCTTCATCAAATAAAAAACCTTTAGTAAATTCTCTATTAAATATTTTCTTTAGATTATATAACTTTTCATAATCAATTTTTATTTCATTATTTTCATAATAAGAATCTATCGCTAATCTATAAAGTTTTACAACAGTATAAACATAACTACTTGATTTCATCCTTCCTTCGATTTTTAAACTAGTAATACCAACGTCAAGTAAAGTTTTTAAATTTTCTAATGAACATAAATCTTTCATACTTAATGGATAAGCTTGTTCTAAAAGTGTCTTATTATTTTCATCAACAATACTATACATTTGTCTACAACTACCTGCACATGTACCCCTATTACCACTTCTATTACCTATTAAACTACTCATTAAACATTGTCCTGAATAGCTTACACATAAAGCTCCATGAACAAATATTTCAATATCTATATTTGTGTTTTCTTTTATTTCTTTAATTTTAGAAACACTTGTTTCACGAGCAAGTACTACTCTTTTTACCCCAAGTTTTTCCATTAATTCTGCACCATCAAGGTTATGAATATGCATTTGGGTTGATGCATGAACTTCTAAATTAGGAAATGTTTTTCTAACTAAATCTAACATTCCTAAGTCTTGAATAATAACAGCATCAACATTATTTCTATGTAAAAAAGAAATATATTCTAAAAAGCTATCTACTTCTTTTTCATACACTAAAATATTAGTAGTAACATAAACTTTTACACCATAAAGATGAGCATAGTTAATTGCTTTTATTATCTCTTCATCAGTAAAATTAGATGAAAAAGCACGTGCTCCAAAAAGTTTGCCACCCATGTAAACTGCATCACATCCCGCTTCAATTGCAGCTTTCAAACATGAAAAGTCCCCTGCTGGAGCTAGTAATTCTACTTTTTTCATAATCTATTCCTTTCTATTTGTTCCTCTTTTAATACACTTTCTAACTCTAATATAATTTCTTTTAATTCCTTTAATAATAATTCTTTTTTAGAAATTAATAAATCTTGTTCTAACTCTAAACTAATTGTTTTAGTCAAAATAGCAATATTTTTTATTTTATTTTCTTTTTCTTGTAATGATAAGTATTCTTTATATTTTATACTTTTTATAAATTCTAATATAATTGTTCTTCCAACATCTTTTAAATTATTAATTTCTTTTAACTTATCTATATTATTTAATAAATCTTCAAAAGTAAAAATATTGTTTTTATATAAAACATAACATAATCTTTTGTTAAGGTTTAAATTTTCAAGTAAAATAACACCTTGATTTTTTAAATTATCTACTTTTATTTTATAATCATTTTCTTCTTCTTTTAAATAAAAACCAAACTCATGTAATTTATCTTTTATTTCTGTAGCTTTTTTTAACCCAATTTTAGTCATATAAAATAAATCCTGATATTTTAAATTTAATAAATCTTTTATGAAAAAAACACCATTATTTTTTAATCTATTTAATGTTCCCGTATTTAGATTTAAAACTTCGATTGCATCACTTTCTTTTATCATAAAACCACCCTTAATAATTCCAAATGCTTAATTTTCCTTTAGCTTTTATAGGAGTTATTTTTTCAATATCTTCTAAAACCCAAGCATATCTTCCAGCTTCATAATGACCGCATAAATATTCTATATAATTATTCTTTTTTAAATTATTTATAAAATCTTCTGTCATATAAATGCAGTCAACTAATTTACATTTACATATTATATAACCATTATGTAACTCATCTTCTTTATAATACTTTTTTAATTCTTCTTTAACATTTTTATTAGTACTTAAACCGGCATGAATATAAAGTTCTCCTCTGTAAGAAGTTTTCCAACTTCTTGTTTCAATAAATTTTACTTTCTTATAAATAAGGGTAGCAAATGGTTCTTTTATTGTTAAAACTTTCATATTTTATGCTCCTTTTACTTGATTTAAGTAATTATTTACTTTCATAGCCCAAGTATTACTTCCTCCAGCATATTTTTTTTCCATAAGTTCTGGAGTTGTTAATCCTTTTTTATAATAACCTGTAGATAATAATTTTATAAAAGCTTCAATTCCATCTTCTAAAGTTTCAAATTTTCTAAAACTTCCTCCAAAACAACCAGGACTACCTTTCATACCACCAACATTATTACATTCTCTTACAAGTCTTGAACATCCCCATTTACAACCTGTTTCAAGAAGGGAAATAGATACTGCCACATAAGGGTCAACTTCATATTCAATAGAGTATTTAGCAAATAAATTACCTGTACCTTTTAAATTAGATTTTAATGATTTATTTAATTTAGCTGCAAGTTCATCAATAGTTAGTCCTTCATATAAAACTTCAACAAATATTTCCTCTCCTTTTTTATCTGTGGGATTAAAATTAATTTTTTTATTTTCTTCTGGTATAACATCTATCTTATTTTCATTAAGAAGTCTATAAGCATTAAATAAATCTTTTTCATATATATAAATAAGCATAACTAAAATAATAATAGCTATTAAAAATGATATTAATATGTATTTTATTATTTTCAACTTATTCATAACTTCCTCCATTTAATTAATTTACGTCTATTAGTATAACAAATTTTTCTTAATTTGACAAAATTTGATACAAAAATTATATAATTTTTATAAAATCATGGTATAATATCATTATATTATTAGTAAAGGAAGGAAAAAGTATGAAAGTTTATAAAAAAGAATTACCTGCTGGAGTAAGAAAAATGTTTACTACTGAAAAAGGTGTTAAAGTTAAAATAGTTAATAGTTTATATACTAAAAATAAAAAGAAAAAAAACAAATAAATTTTTAAAGTTTATTTGTTTTTTTAATATTCTTAAGAAGTCCATTCAAAAGTGGACTTTTTTACTCTACATTGAACTTTTTTTGATTTGCATATCCAATAAATCCTAGAACTATTAGTGGAACACAAAATACTGCGTACATAATAAAGATTAAAGCTGCCACACAATAAAGTATAGCTCCCACTAAAGCTCCCCATGATTTGCGTGTAAAAAATCCAATCCAAGAAAATACTGCACCGAGTCCTACTACAACCATATGTGGAGTAACAACTGCTGTTGCTATCATACCACCTACAACCTCGGCAGAATCACTACTTATCATACTACCGCCAAAATAACATATTAAATAAATTACATATATTGTAGCTAATAATGCTGCTACAAATAAAACCTTACTTCTTTCTTTAAACATAAATTTAACTCCTATTCACTTATTTCATTTTTGTTAATAATAAATTTTATATTATCATCTAATATTCCATCTTGGTAATAAAAATAATAATAGTCTGCATCTTTTACATCAAATGCTATTTGTCCTTTTAATAAATCATTAGGCATTATACTGCTATCTAAAGTACTTTTAACTGCCTTCAATAATAACTCTTGACTTGCCCTTTCACCGTCAGGTGTTTTTAAATCAAATTGAAGCATTGAAGATACTGAAGTTTCTTCACTTCCTAGGTTCTCTAAAGTTAAATCAATTAGTAAAAAATAATCATTTTCAGGTTCATTCATGCTGTAACACTTTCCATCAAACTCCCATGAACATTCTTTATATATTTTTTTAACTGAATTTATTTTAATTTTTGTATTATTTACCTTAGCCACTTCATTTATTGTAAATTCTGTTTTTTGATTTCCTTTAGTATCTGTTGAAACTGTATTATTACTACATCCTGTTATACAAATCATTAAAATTAGCATTAATGCAAATGTTAATTTTTTTTCCATAATTTCTCCTTAATTCTAGTTACATGTGTAACCATTTTTTTCATATTCCTGTTTAAAATCAGTAATATTTACATTAGCCTTTTTATAAATTGTATTACTATCATCACTATACAAGTCACCAAGTGCTTCTTTTAAAGACTCAATTTTAAACTTAGAATAATCAATTTTCATAACTGATTTAATCTTATTGTTGTCAATTTTTGAATAATCAACATTAATTCCATCAACATTTTTTAATTTTTCAAAAATTCCACTTAAAATTACATATGAAAAATTTATAAAATCAGGGTCTGTTTCTTCTATACTAGTTTCTTCAACTTTTATTACTTTGTTATTTTCATATGTGGCTTTCAATATTTCTTCTGTTTTATATCCATCTTCATCTGTTGAAGTTTTTGTACAATTTAAAGTTCCACTTTTTGTATTAGTACAACCTACTAATAGAATACAAGATAAAATACTAAGTGTTACAACTAAAAATTTTTTCATAAGTTTTCCTCCTTTCTTTGATAAATTTATTATATCACAAAAACTTCTGCCAGGCGACATATTTTTGATGATTTTTATGAAATAATGTTGTCGTAAGGAGGATTTTTACTTCTATGGGAAGATATACAAAAAATATTTTATCAATTCAAGTTAGAAAAAATATAAGGAAATATAGGCTTATTAGGGGATACACTCTACAAGAATTAGCAGATTTAACAGGATTAACACATGGATATGTAAGAGACTTAGAATGTTTAAGTATTGATAAAACACCAACATTAGAAACAATAGGAAAATTTGCAAATGCGCTTGAAATAGATATTAGACAATTATTTGATGATATACAAACAGAAAAAAACAAATAAATTTTTAAAGTTTATTTGTTTTTTAATATTCTTCTTTTAAAGCATCAGCTTTTGTTTTATGAACAGTTCCTTTTTTATGGTTTGGTGGTGAGTATATTGAATAAAGTTTTAAAGGCATTGTTCCTATATTTATTATATTATGCCATGTGTTTTGTGGAACAACAATAATACTTCCATCATATACTTGTTTACTAAAAGTAATATTTTCCTTTTCTTTTCCCATGTTAACTAAACCTACACCTTGAACAATTACTAATATTTGATCAACTTTAGGGTGTATTTCAAGTCCAACATCAGTTCCTACAGGAATATTCATTAAAGTTATTTGAGTGTTATTACCAGTCCATAATGTACTTCTGTAATTTCTATTTAATTTTGTTATATCATTTATATTTATAACAAAAGGATTATCTCCATAATCTTTTATAATATTATTTTCATCATTATTTCTTGTAAAATAATCATAATAGTTATAATAATTCATAAAAACCCCTTTCATATATATAATATGTAAGAGGTTTTTTAATGTTTATTTATATTTTTTTATTATTCTTAAGGTATTTAAAATTGTAAGTAATGTTACTCCTGTATCAGCAAATACAGCAAGCCACATATTAGCATAGCCAAATAAGCTTAAGAAAAGAATTAATAATTTTACTGTTATAGCAAAGACTAAATTTTGTTTAATAATATATTTTGTATATTTTGATATATCTATTGCAAGAGGTATTTTATCTATTTCATCATTCATAATAACAATATCACTTGCTTCAATAGCAACTTCACTACCAACATTTCCCATAGATATTCCTATATCCGCTCTTTTCAAAACTGGTGCATCGTTAACACCATCTCCAATGAACATTGTTATTTTATTATCTTTAGCTACTTCTTCATAACTTTCATATTTATCTTTTGGGAGCATTTCATATTTTATTTCATCAATTTTTAGTTTGTTTCCAATATCTAAAGCAACTTCTTTTTTATCTCCAGTAAACATAAATGTTTTTATTTTATATTTTTTCAACTTTTCAATTGTTTTAGAAGCATTATTTTTAATACCGTCACTTATATAAACGGATGCAACATGTTTATTATTAATATTTAAATGAAGTAGTCCATCTTTATGGCAATTACATAATGTTTTATTTCCAATAGTTATAAAATCATCATTAATTTTAAATGATATTCCTTTTCCCTCTAATTCTTTAAAATCCTTTACATCTTTTGCTATAATCTTACCCTTTTTTAAATTAGTTATTGATTTAGCAATTGGATGATTAGAAAAGCTTTCCCCTTTTACCATTATATCTATTACTTCATCTTTAGAATAAGTTTTATCATCAATTACAATATCAGTAACTTTAAAATCACCTGAAGTTAAAGTTCCTGTTTTATCAAAGATAATACTTGTTGTATTACTTAAATTATCTAAGTAATTACTTCCTTTTATTAAAATGCCTTTTTTACTAGCCACCCCAATACCTGTAAAATATGATAAAGGAATAGATATAGCAATAGCACATGGACATGATATTACTAAGAATGTTAGACCACGATATAAAGCATCATTTTGTGATACATTAAATAATAAAGGTAGTAAAACAATAACTAAAATAGCCAATAATAAAATAATAGGTGTATAAACTTTACTAAATTTAGAAATTATTGTTTCTGTTTTTGTTTTTTTGTCTGTAGCATTTTCTAAAAGTTCGATTATTTTATTAACTGTTGAGTCTTCAAATAATGAAGTAGCCTTTATTGTTATTATATCTGAAACATTAATGCTACCTGATAAAACATTGCTTTTTTCATCAACAGGAACAAAAGCACTTTCTCCAGTTAAAGAAGACATATCGAGATAAGTACTTCCTTTAACTATAACTCCATCAACTGGTATTTTTTCTCCTTTTTTAACAATAAGTAAATCATTTATTTTTATATCTTCAACATCTATTTTAGATGTTGTATTACCTTTTTTTAAATTAGCATAGCTTTGTTTTATATCAAGTAAATCTTTAATACTTCTTCTTGAATTATTAATAGCTTTTTCTTCAAGTATTTTACCAATTGTATATAATGAAATAACCATTGCTCCCTCAAGAACATTATTTGTAAAAAATGCCCCAAGACAAGATATTGTTATAAGTAAATTTTCATTTATTGTTT
>OIZL01001559.1_pt1 | contig 12025 bp, 9 predicted proteins | sample 1588541 | NCBI WGS metagenome assembly OIZL01 (sample SAMN03283285) | human gut metagenome | biome: human-associated habitat; material: feces | host: Homo sapiens | place: Peru | collected 2012 | reverse complement strand
CGGGCACCTCGACCAGCGGGACCGTCAAGCTGCTTAAGGATGTCACCTGCGATATCAAGGGCCGCCATGTAGTCATTTTGGAGGACATTCTGGACTCCGGCCTGACGCTCAAGTTCGTAACGGAGCATCTGCGGGCAATGGAACCCGCCTCTTTGAAGATTTGCACCCTCCTCGACAAACCGGAACGCCGTAAGGTCGATGTCTATGCTGATTATATCGGTTTCACGATCCCCAACGAGTTCGTAGTCGGCTTCGGCCTGGACTACAACGAGTATTATCGGAATCTGCCCTTTGTCGGCGTACTCAAGCCGGAGGTCTATTCCAAATAAACAGTGTACCGAAAGCCGACTCTGTGTCACGGACGGAGCCAATCGTCTTCCAAGGCGCTGCCGCCGCTGCGACGGAGTCGGTTTTTCCCTGCGCTGATGTAAAAGGAGTTTTGCATTGAAAAGATCCCGTTTTTCGCTCCTGATCTTTGTTTTGATTTTTGCGGGCCTGCTCCTGCTGGGCTATTCGCTCCTTTCCGGGAGCGATGCGCCGCAGATCAGCTACTCCGAGGTGTGCGAGCTGTTTACCGATGAGAAGGTCGAGTCCTTTGTGCTGGAGGACGGCGTCCTGCGGCTTACGCTGAATCAGCCCGATGCGGACGGCAATAAGGTCGTCGAGCACGAGCTGGCGGATACCGAGACGTTCCGGCAGGACCTCGGCGAACTGATCCGCGAGCAGCAGCGCACGGGCATCCTGAAGGAGTACGATTATGTGCCCGACGCGAAGGTCCCTTGGTATCTGCCGACGCTTCTGTGCGTAGTGCTCGTGGTACTGGCGTTCTTCGTGTTTTACTTCCTGATGCTGCGCGCCAATAACAGCGGGGGAGGCGCACCGAAATTCGGTAAGGTCAATGTCCGCCTCGGCAGCGGCGACAAAAAGGTCACCTTTGACGATGTCGCAGGCGCGGAGGAGGAAAAGGAGGAGCTGAAGGAGATCGTTGATTTCCTCCGTAATCCTCAGAAATATCGCGAGCTTGGCGCGCGCGTTCCGCACGGCGTTCTGCTGGTCGGCCCTCCGGGGACCGGCAAGACCCTGATCGCCAAGGCCGTGGCAGGCGAGGCGGATGTGCAGTTCCTTTCGATTTCCGGTTCGGATTTTGTGGAGCTGTATGTCGGCGTCGGCGCAAGCCGTGTGCGCGATCTGTTTGAACAGGCGAAAAAATGCGCGCCCTCCATCGTTTTTATCGACGAGATCGACGCGGTCGGCCGTCAGCGCGGCGCGGGTCTGGGCGGCGGCAACGACGAGCGTGAACAGACCCTGAACCAGCTCCTTGTGGAGATGGACGGCTTCGGAAGCAAGGATAACGTGATCGTCATGGCTGCCACGAACCGTCAGGACATCCTCGATCCCGCGCTTCTCAGGCCGGGACGCTTTGACCGACAGGTCTATGTCAGCCCGCCTGACATGAAGGGCCGCGAGGAGATCCTGCATGTCCATGCGCGGAATAAGCGGCTTGCCGAGGACGTCGATTTGAAAACGATCGCCCGCGCTACCGGCGGCTTTACCGGCGCGGACCTTGCCAATCTGCTCAACGAGGCGGCACTGCTTTCCGCGCGCCGCAACTGTCCGTTTATTACCATGGATGCCGTTGAAAGCGCGATCATGAAGGTCATTGCCGGACCGGAGAAGAAGAGCCGTGTGCGCCTTGAACAGGAGCTGCGCCTTACCGCGTTCCACGAGGCCGGCCACGCCGTTTCCATGTACTATCTTCCCACGCAGGACCCCGTCCGCGAGATCACCATTATCCCGCGCGGCAGGGCGTTGGGCATGACGATCTCTCTTCCGGAGCGCGACCGCAGCAATTGGACGCGCAACGAGATGCGGGAAGAAATCGTCGCACTGCTGGGTGGCCGTGTTGCCGAGCAGGCCGTTTTCAATGATATTTCGACCGGTGCTTCCAGCGACCTTCAGAAAGCGACCGCGATCGCGCGTGATATGATCGCGCGTTACGGAATGAGCGATTCCGTGGGCGCCGTTTCTTACGACAGCGGCGACGAGATTTTCGTCGGTCGGAATTACGAGCGCACGAAGTCCTATTCCGAGCAGACCGCCGCCGTGATCGACAGCGAGATGAAGCGCGTCGTTGATGAGGCGTACCGGCAGTGCCTTGCGATTTTGACAGAGCACCGCGACCGCCTCGACGCCGTGGCGGAATATCTCCTTGCCCATGAGAAAATGAGCCGTCGACAGTTTGAGGCTTGTATGCGCGGCGAATCGATCCCCGAGGCAGTTGAGAGCATTTTTGACGAGTCTGGCGATCAGCCGACGGCGGAGCAAAATAACGCATCGTCGAACGGTCCTTCGCCCGAGTAGACGATGCCGGGTTCCGACCAAGCGTAAGGAACGCGGCAGACGGCGTAAAACGCACTGTTTCGGACTGTCAAAGGAAGCCGATCCTGTCATTGCATACCCTATAAGGGATGCAGTGATCTCAAAGAACGGTTCCGGATTTTCACTTCGCATCTGGAAAAGCGCTTAGCATGAAATAAGGCTTCGGACGGCTTGCCTGAATACGGCCCGCTTAATAAGGCGCGAAAGCTGCCGAGAAAGCCTGCTGTTCGATTGATTTAACGACCTAATGATTTAATGACCTAACGGAGAAGGCTCTCCGAGAGACTGATTGTGTCCCGGAGAGCCGCTTCCGAAGCTTTCAGAGTTTTTCCGACGAGTTGACCGCTTGGGCGTTTACCTTCTAAGACTTTGTTGAGGCTTCCGCCTTTTGGAAAAAGCGATTGACAGACTGTCCGCAAAGTACTAAAATTTTATAAATGCTCCCGTACCTCACCAAGATAGAGCATCTGCCGCCTAAGAGGACCGAGAGCGTTCCCCGCAAGAGGGACGGTCGCCCTTAAAATTAAATATGCGCCAGTAGCTCAGTTGGATAGAGCGTCCGCCTCCTAAGCGGCAGATTGTTCGATTCCTTCGAGCAGTGAAAATTGCATAAATCTTAAAAATGTCTCAGTAGCTCAGCTGGATAGAGCACACGCCTCCTAAGCGTGGGGTCGGAGGTTCAAATCCTCTTATGGACGCCAGTGAACAACGCCGAAAGCCTTTGTTTTCAAGGGTTTTCGGCTTTTCTTATATAAAAAGCTACGAAAAAGCTCTTTCACTGTATGAGATAAAATTCTACTCCAAAATTTGATTTTTGACAACCCCTCCAGAATCGAACGGTTGTTATAAGACAAAATCGCCAGCTAATTTTTAGCAGAAAACGGGCTGTTCTTGCTAATGAAAATGCCCTTCCTGCTAATCAGCCCCAAAATCGTGCCAAAAATCCAGCTAATCAAAAAAGGCGGATGTTTTGAGTACCATGCAGTTATAGCAGATAAAATTAAATATCGTTATGTACATAGAGCGTCTATTTGCCCCGCATTGGGGATGGATAGGCGCTCTTTTTTTATGCCCAAACCCATGGGCAAATACAAGAGATTGGAGGTGTTTTATTTGAGCAAGCCTGTTTATACCGCAGACAAGCCGAGCGACTGTCATTACTGCTACTTCTGGACGAATGGCAGAAAGGGCTGCCGTCTGGGTAGAAATAATTGCTACTACTTAATCTCTTTGCCGCCGAAACCCAAGTCGGAATGTGATGGCTGTCCCTATGGGCGAGATCACCCGTGCATTGGTTGGTGTACGAAGAAGGTTATGCGTGAAGTGGGGCTTCGTTGATATGGATGTGTATGAACAGGAATACCGCTTCTACTATTTTGCCCGATGTCCTTACGAAAAGACGGATACGACTTTCCGCAGCATTCCGCTGACAACAGAAAGTTTTCCGCAGAAAGAAGGTGGTGAAGCCGTGTGAGTTTTGATTATTTTTACGGTCAGCAATCCGATCTATTCACATTCTATCGAGTTCCGAAGGTGTTGTTCACGAACGAGAGGTTCTGGAATATTTCTGCCGATGCCAAGATGCTGTATGGCATTTTGCTTGACCGCATGAGCCTGTCTGCCAAGAATGGTTGGATAGATAAAAACGGTAGAGTGTATATCATTTTTACAATCGACGAAGCGAAGATGGCTCTGAACTGTGCTGAACAAAAGGCTATCAAGCTGCTCAGTGAACTTGAGAAGAAAGCAGGATTGATTGAACGTAAGCGCCAGGGTTTGGGAAAGCCCAACCTGATCTATGTGAAGAACTTTATCTCTGCTGTGGATTCACAACTCTTGAATTGTGAAAATCACAATTCTGGAACAATGGAAATCACAACTCAAGAACTTCCGAAATCACAATGTAATAATACTGATATTAAAAATACTGAATTTAGTGATACTGATTCTATCTTTCCTTCCGGAAATGGTGGAATGATGGACGAGAATGACCGGTATCAAGAATACTTTGATTATTTCTCGGATCAGCTCAGTATGGATTTGTTGAAGAAGGATTACCCTTACGATTCCGAAATGCTGGATAACATTCTGGAGTTGATCGTTGAAACAGTTTGCACGAAGCGACCGTTGATTCGCATTGGTGCAGAGGAGCGTCCGGCAGAAATTGTCCGCAGTCGGTTTATGAAACTGAATGCCGAACACATTCGATATGTTATGGACTGCTTCAAGGAGAACACCACAAAGATTAGAAATATCCGTCAGTATATGCTGACTACGATATACAATGCGCCGACGACAATAGACACCTACTACGATGCTCTTGTTCGGCACGATATGTCACACGGATATTTGGAAGGAGGATTTAAGAAATTGAAAATGAAGCGAGAGGAAGGAGAGTGACGATAAATGTCGAAAAAAGCAACCATCATTGCGGTGGTCAATCAGAAAGGAGGCACTGGAAAGACCACCACCACCGAGAATCTGGGCGTTGGCTTGGCTCTTGAAGGAAAAAAGGTGCTTCTGGTAGACACCGATCCCCAGGCTTCCCTGACGGTCAGTTTGGGCAATCCCTGCCCGGATGATCTGTCTCCGACACTTTCCGATCTGATGGGAAAGATTATGATGGAAAACCCTATTACTCCCGATGAAGGGATTCTTCATCATCCGGAGGGCGTTGATTTGGTGCCGTCCAACATCGAACTCTCAGGTATGGAGGTAGCACTGGTCAATGCCATGAGCCGGGAAACCATTCTCCGGCAATACCTGGATACAGTCAAACAGAATTATGATTACATTCTTCTTGACTGTATGCCGTCTTTGGGTATGCTGACCGTCAATGCGTTGGCAGCTGCCGACAATGTGCTGATACCGGTTCAGGCAGCATACCTTCCTGCAAAGGGTCTGGAACAGCTGCTTGGAACCATCAACAAGGTCAAGAGGCAAATCAACCCGAAACTGAGGATTGAAGGGATTCTTCTGACGATGGTGGACAGCCGCACCAACTACTCCAAAGACATCAGCAATCTGATTCGGGAGAGCTACGGCGGAAAGCTGAAGGTTTACAAGACCGACATTCCCCGCTCTGTCCGTGCAGAGGAAATCAGCGCAGAGGGAACCAGTATCTTCAAGCATGATCCCAAAGGCAAAGTTGCCGAAGCCTATAAAATTCTGACGAAGGAGGTGTTAAACAATGCAGAAAAAAGGCGCAAACATCAGCTTGAAGGGGTACGATGATATTTTCTCCACCGATCAATCCAGAGCTGAAGCCCAGCAGGAGCGTGTGCAGGAAATTCCGCTTTCTGAGCTACACCCCTTTGAGGGACACCCCTTCCGTGTGGTTGATGATGAAGAAATGATGAAAACGGCAGAGAGCGTCCGAGATTTCGGAGTTCTCACTCCTGCGATTGTCCGTCCTGACCCCGACGGTGGTTATGAAATCGTTTCTGGTCACAGGCGGCACCGGGCATCGGAGCTTGCGGGTAAGGAAACCATGCCTGCGATTGTTCGTGACCTGGACGATGATGCAGCCATTATTTTGATGGTTGATGCGAATTTGCAGAGGGAGAGTATCCTGCCGAGTGAAAGAGCATTTGCTTATAAGATGAAGCTGGATGCGATTAAACATCAAGGTCAACGCACCGATTTAACTTCATCCCAAGTTGGGATGAAGTTGCAGGCAATGGATATAGTCGGTCAGGAGGCAGGAGAAAGCAGAAATCAGGTACACCGTTATATCCGTCTGACCGAACTGATTCCGGAACTGCTGGATATGGTAGATACGGGTCAGATCAAATTCAATCCTGCGGTGGAGCTTTCCTATCTGGCAAGTGAAGAACAGAAGGATTTTCTTTCTGCAATGGATTATGCTCAAGCAGCTCCTTCCCTTTCGCAAGCACAGCGAATTAAAAAGCTCGCACAGGAGGGCGAGTGTACGCTGGATGCGATGTGCGAGATTATGAATGAAATCAAGAAGGGAGAGCTGGACAGAGTAACCTTCAAAACGGATTCGTTGCGAAAATACTTCCCGAAGTCCTATACCAACAAGCAGATGGAGGATAAAATCATTCAGCTTTTGGAGCAATGGCAGAAAAAAAGAGAAAAATCAATGGAAAGGTAAGGTAAAAAATGTTTACACCCAAAAACATTCAGGGCGCTTTGGAAGAACTCTACGACCTTTGCGATCCTGATTATATGGTAGATATGCTCGTAAACTACAGTGAGGAGTTCGATGATATTTCTCCTGCGCTTCTGGCAAAGTCGTTTCAGAAAAATGCCGAGATGATTAGCGAGTATCGAGTATTGTCCTCTGCTGGTGAGGGTATCGACTATCAGGGAAAGGTACTTCTGAACAGCAGAGCCGTGCGGCTTCTGTCCTATGTAGAAGATATGAGCGGCGATGAAAAAGTTCGCACGATTCAGAGCAAGGAGCTGTGGTTAGCAGAAGATATGACATTCTATGTGGTGTCCTGTATGTCTACGATCACGATGGACAAGGAAGAAGCCATTTGTCTTAACGAACACCGCAGCGTGGTTACTACGGTGGAATGCGAGGACGATATTTTCTTCGACATGGGTTCCCTGATTTGCGAACTGGACGATATTTGCTTGTTCGAGCTTTTAGCCGATGTGGATGCGACTATTTATGAACTGTAACAGGTTCATGGATGGTCGCTTTTCTTATTTCCAAAGAAACGGAGGTATCGAAACTTGAAAGAATACGATGTGAAGATCACCGAAACCTTGGAGAAAACGGTTACGGTGCAAGCAGAATCTCACGATGCGGCAGAGGAACAGGTTAGAGCCGCTTATTACAATTCGGAGTACATTCTGGACTCCGAAAACTTTACCGGTGTTGCGTTCGGCACGACCGAGGAACGGGAGGTTCAGAAAGAACAGGCAGATACCATGAATGTGTTGCTGGTAAAGCCGTTCATGTATCCGCAGGCTGTGCAGATCGGCTGTGAGCTGGAGGATTTGCAGAAAGCCGTAGGTGGCGATATTGAGGCAACTTATCCGTTCAATGAGCCGGTTGCACTGGTGATGCACGACGAAGGTAAACTCGTAGGCAAAGAACTGAACCGTGCGCTGCGTGATGATGACGGCGATATTTATGACATTATCGCCGGTGATTTTCTGGTTGTGGGATTGGGCGAGGATGATTTTTGTTCTCTGTCCCCGGAACTGATGAAGCAGTTTGAGGAACACTTTCATCAGCCTGAGACTTTTGTACGCATGGGGCGCAGCATTATGGCGCTTCCCCTGCCGGATGACATGGTGAAGAAAGAAGATGCACCTGTCAAAGCTGATTCGGTTCCCCACAAAAGTAACCCTGACCGAGATGTTCTGTAAGGAGGTTCTTATGCAAAGAAATTCGACGATTGGAGAGCTGATGGAGCGAAAGCGGATTCAGGATGGTGCCAAGGAGTACCAGGGACATACCTATATGGACTTGGCACGATTTGATGACGCCACCAAGCACATGATTATTTTCGATGTGCTGACCGATGAATCGCCTGTCGGTTGGAAAGGCGAAAGAAATCGCCTGTATTTGAGCGATGTGGGTTATCAGAAGGCTCTGGATAACCAGAAAGCTGGCAATATCAAGATTATCAGCCATGCCGCAGTTGCCAAGGGCAATCTGTATTACGACCACAGAGATATGGCACGATAATCTGTTCACTCTACTGCTTGCAGGAGGTGATGAATCATGCAGGAAGAAGTTGAAAACAGAACAGTAAACCTGGCGATCAGCACAACCAAGCTGACGGGGCGCACTATCATTGCCGGTATCCGCAAGTATTTGCAGCACCGGGAAAAAGTGAAGATGAAAAAGGCACGAGACCCTGCCGTTCATGGAAAGCAATCCGTGAAACAGCTTTTGGGACAGAATCAGGGTGCTACGAATGTTGAGATCGACAAAGAGAGTATCCGTGATTTTGAAAAGCTCGCCAAGAAGTATGGCGTGGACTTTGCCGTAAGAAAAGATAAGTCCGTTGATCCTCCCCGGTTTCTTGTTTTTGTCCGTTCTAAAGATGCAGATGCTTTGGATGCAATCTGCAAGGAACATCAGGCAAGGGCATTAACCAAGAATGAAAAGCCGAGCGTTCTGGCGCAGCTGAAGAAGTTCAAGGAAATTGTCGCAGCGATTCCGAAGAAGGTTCGAGAGAAGAAACAGGAGCGTGATCTGTGATGGATAAGAGAAAAATGAAAAAGCTCCTGATTCTGAATTTACCGTATTTTCTGGTAGGGTTGTTCGCTACGAATTTAGGAGAAGCATGGAGATTGGCTGAGGGGGCAGATTCATCTGCGAAAATCCTCAGCTTTTTTCATGCCCTTCCGATAGCCCTGAACAATCCGTTTCCCAGCTTTCACCCGTTGGATTTGCTGATTGGTATTCTCTGCGGCGCAGGACTTCGGCTGGCTGTCTATCTAAAAGGCAAAAACGCAAAGAAGTACCGACACAATGTTGAGTACGGTTCTGCTCGTTGGGGAACGGCAAAAGATATTGAGCCGTTTATTGCACCAAAGTTCGAGGACAATGTGATCCTGACGAAAACGGAGCGGCTGATGATGAGCAATCGCCCGAAGAATCCTGCCAATGCCCGAAATAAGAATGTTCTGATTATCGGCGGTTCGGGTTCCGGTAAAACTCGCTTTTGGTTGAAGCCAAACCTTCTCCAGATGCACAGTTCCTATGTGGTCACTGACCCGAAAGGCAGCATCGTGATTGAGTGCGGCAACGCCCTTTTGAAGCATGGCTACACCATCAAGATTTTCAACACCATCAACTTTCAGAAGTCGATGCACTATAACCCATTTGCCTATATCCATTCAGAAAAGGATATTCTCAAACTGGTAACAGCACTTATAGCGAATACCAAAGGCGAAGGAAAAAGCGGCGAGGATTTCTGGGTCAAATGCGAAACGCTTTTGTACACGGCGCTGATTGGCTATCTGCATTACGTTGCGCCGCCGAAGGAGCAGAATTTCGCTACGCTGGTGGACTTCATCAACGCCATGGAAACCCGCGAGAATGAAGAGGATTTTCAAAACCCTGTCGATCTGATGTTTGATACCTTGGCAAAGAAAGACCCGCAGCACTTCGCTGTGCGCCAGTACAAGAAATACAAGCTGGCGGCTGGAAAGACCGCCAAGAGCATCCTCATCTCCTGCGGTGCGCGGCTTGCGCCCTTTGACATCGCAGAACTGCGCTCCCTGACGCAGTATGACGAAATGGAACTGGACACCCTTGGGGATCAGCGAACCGCCTTGTTCCTCATCATGTCCGACACAGATGATACCTTTAATTTCCTGATTTCGCTGTGCTACACGCAGCTATTTAATCTGCTTTGCGAAAAGGCGGATGATGTGTACGGCGGCAGACTTCCGGTGCATGTGCGCTGTCTGATCGACGAAGCGGCCAACATCGGCCAGATTCCCAAGCTGGAAAAGCTGATGGCAACCATCCGCAGCCGCGAAATCTCTGCCTGCCTCGTCTTGCAGGCGCAAAGCCAGCTCAAGGCGATTTACAAAGACAATGCTGATACCATCGTGGGCAACTGCGACAGCATGATCTTTCTGGGCGGCAAGGAGCGCACAACGCTCAAGGAACTGGCTGAAACGCTGGGACGCGAAACCATCGACACCTACAACACAGGCGAAAGCCGCGGCAAGGAAACCAGTCACAGTCTGAACTATCAGAAACTCGGAAAGGAGCTGATGTCCGTTGACGAATTAGCCGTGCTGGATGGGCGCAAATGTATCCTGCAACTGCGCGGCGTCCGTCCTTTTCTCTCCGACAAGTACGACATTACCAAGCACCCCTACTACAAATACCTGTGGAACGCCGGTGTATTCAGCATGATTCAAAGCCTGTCAGAAACCGTCATTGTGCCCATTGCGGGCATCATTCTGACCTTTGTGATGACCTATGAGCTGATCCAGATGATTATCGACCGCAACAACATGCACGATTTTGAAACATTCATGTTCTTCAAGTGGATTTTCAAAACCTTTGTGGCCGTCACGATTGTCACCAACACATGGAACATCGTTATGGCGGTTTTTGATGTGGCGCAGCATGGGCGAACTGACCGACGAGGAGCAAGAACTCCGCACCATGGCTGAATCCGCCATCAGCAAACTTCGCCTGATGACGGACGCCGAATATACTGAACTGTTTCACAGAGGAGGATTTCCATGCCTGACAAGCTGACTACCTATGTACAACTGGCAGAGGATACGACGCGGGCCATCATGCACAGCCATGAAACATGGACGGCGTTTCTATCCACCGCTGCACGAATGTACAAATACGCCTACAACGACCAGCTCATGATTCACGCTCAGCGCCCTGCCGCCACGGCCTGCGCGCCTTACGAAGTATGGAATCAGAAGATGAGCCGATATGTGCGGCGCGGTTCCAAGGGTATTGCGCTGCTGGACAGCAGCGGGGACACGGTTGCCCTGCATTATGTTTTTGATGTGGCGGATACCGGCACAACCAGACGGTCGCCACCCATGAATCTCTGGCAGATGGAAAGGCACCATACCCTGCCCATCATGGATGCGCTGCAAAGCACCTATGATACCGCGCCCGCCGGCGGTCTGGAGCGTCAGGTGGAGCAGATTGCTCTGCGTCTGTCTGATCTTTACTGGCAGGAACACCGCGTTGACATTCTCGGTATCGTTGACGGTTCCTTTATGGAGGGCTATGATGAACTTGCGGTAGGAAGCTGTTTCAGACAGGCCGCGGGCATCAGCATCACCTACACCCTGCTGGAACGCTGCGGCTTGGAACCGCAAAAGCGGTTCACGCAGGAAGATTTCATTCCCGTGTTCGAATGGAACACGCGTGAAGCCACGACCGTGCTGGGCACAGCGGTGAGCGAAATCAGCGGGCAAATGCTGCGCCAGATTGAAAGAACCGTTAAAGACTTCGACCGCGCTCACAGCGCAGAAAGGATGGATGGATATGAGCGAACTGACCTACAAACGCAGCGGGGATTATCTGATTCCGAATCTGAGCCTAAATTCGCAGGAGCTTCCGCCTCTGGGGAAATACGGCAGGATGCGCAAGACCTATCTGAAGGAGCATCGCCCGATCCTGTGGAACAATCTGCTGCTGACCGGGAAGTTGGACAGCCATCTGAGGGAGATCGACCGCACGGCGAACAGCCGCTTGGAGCAGATGATGACCGAGCTGGCGATGCTAACGGGCGTAACCGAGAGCCTGAAGGAAAAAAGTCCGATGGCCTGGACGCAGCAGATGAACGCGCTGAAAGCGCAGGCGGAAGAAGTGCTGCTGACGGAGCTGGTGTACAGCTAAACTTCCTTGACGCTTCCGAAGAAAGCCTGTTTCTTTCAGAAGCGGAACAAATCAGCATGGCGGAGAGCGTGGTTTCCACGCCCTTCGCTTTTTCCTTTTCTCAGGAGGAAATCGATCATGTGCTGCGCCTTGGCGGCAATGCGGACGGCGGTCGCTTGCCCATCGTCGCTTTCTTCATGAAGGAGAAAAGCGTGGATGAGCAGGCGGCATTCCTGCAAAAGACCTTCCGCGGCGGCAACGGGGTGCGCACGGACAAGCGCTCCATTGCCGCGTGGTACGCAGAGGATGGCATTCACTTGGCGTCGGATGATTCTGCAC
>OIZL01001557.1_pt1 | contig 12039 bp, 9 predicted proteins | sample 1588541 | NCBI WGS metagenome assembly OIZL01 (sample SAMN03283285) | human gut metagenome | biome: human-associated habitat; material: feces | host: Homo sapiens | place: Peru | collected 2012 | reverse complement strand
TGACGCTGCGGAACAGGCTGTCCGGCATATTGGGGCTGTTGCCCGCCACCATCATGACGGCCATGGCCTCGCCGATGGCGCGGCCGATGCCCAGCACGATGCCGGCAGCGATGCCGCTTTTCGCGGCGGGGACGCTGATTTTGAACCACGTTTCGGTGTCGGTGGCCCCCAGCGCGAGGCTGCCCTGCTCATACTCCGGCGGCACGGCGTTCAGGGCCGTTACCGACACGGAGACGATGCTGGGCAGGATCATGATGGCCAGCACGACGATGGCGCTCAACAGGCACGCGCCCGACGCCTTGCCGAAGGTCTTGGCCACGGCGGGCACCAGCACCTGCATACCCAGCAGACCGAACACGACGCTGGGGATGCCGCTCAGCAGCTCAATGGCGGTGACCACCACGGTGCGCACGCGGGGCCCGGCTGCCTTTGAAAGGAAGACCGCCGTCAACAATCCCACCGGCACACCGATGAGGGTGGCCCCCAGCGTGCCGTACACGCTGGAGAGGATGAAGGGCAGGATGCCGTACTTCGGGTCGGCGGCGGTGGAGGCCCACTCGGTGCCGAACAGGAAGCGGAACAGGCCGATCTTCCGGATGGCAGGCACGCCCGAAGCGATCATGTACACCGAGATGAGCACCACGCAGCCCACCGCCAGCATTCCGCACAGGAAGAACAGGAAGTTCATCACGGCCTCCAGCCATTCAGCGGGGGTGCGGGGCAGCTCGATCTTTTTCAGAAACGATTTGTTCTGTTTCATAGATTCAGGTCATCACTCATTCACAGGGACGGCACCGGCGGTACGGATGAGGTCGGCGGCGTCGGTGCTGGTGGCAAAGTCGAAGAAGGCCTGTGCCTGTTCGGACAGGGTAACGGACTTGTTGGTGACGAAGACGAAGGGACGCTGGACCTCATAGCTGCCGTCCTTGACGGTCTCCTCGCTGCACTCCACGCCGCCGACCGTGACCATCTTCACGGTGTCGCCCACGGCGGAGAGGGAAGCGTAGCCGATGGCGAGGGGATTGGCCTCCACCGCGCTGATGACGGCGCCGGTGGCGGTCAGCTCCTGCGCATACTTGCAGGAATCCTTCACGTCCACGATGCTCTCGAAGCCGTCGCGGGTGCCGGAACCAGCCTCACGGCCGATCAGAACGATCTCGCCGTCGTCGCCGCCGACCTCAGACCAGTTGGTGATCTCGCCGGTGAACATCTGCTTGAGCTGATCGACGGTCAGGTCTTCGACCTTGCTGGCCTTGTTCACGATGATGGCGATGCCGTCCAGTGCGATGACGGTGCCGTCCACATCGTTCTTCTCCTCGTCCTTCAGGGCACGGGAGGACAGGCCGATGTCCAGCGTCTTATCGGTGGCACCGGTGATGCCTGCGCCGGAACCGGTGGGGTCGTAGCTGACGGTGACGCCCGGCTCGACCTCGGCAAAGCCCTCGGTCAGGGCAGCAATGACGTTCTTCATGGAAGTAGAACCGCCGGTAGCAACGTTGCCGCTCAGGGTGCCGGCTGCCTGCTCCGCAGCGGAAGAAGCGGTGGTGGAAGCAGAAGCAGCGGTGCTGGATGCGGAAGAAGCAGAACCGCCGCAGGCAGTCAGAGCAGCAGCCGCAGCAGCTGCACCGCAAACGGTCAGGAACGAACGACGAGAGATCTTTTTCATGATAGAATTTCCTCCATTAAAAACCCGGGCTCCCGCCCGGCACTGTCTTTTTGTGTTTTCCTTGGGAACGGCCTTATTCTACCGCTTTGCCGCCCTTGCCGCGACCATGGACGTGCAAAAAGTGCGTAAAACTTTGTGCACACTGCCAGCCCCAATGTAAAGAACAGGTAATGCGGCGCAAAACAAAAGCCGCCGGGCACTCCTGTTTCCAGAAGTGCCCGGCGGCGGGATGTATTGGGTTTTACTCTACGCGGCCTGTTACGTTTTTGCCGTTGTTCCCGTAGAGGAACACAGCGGTTTTGCCATTGTAGCGCACGCGCAACTCATAGGTACCGGGACTGTTCTTTTCCGGGATGCGCTCCTTGGTCTCCAGATAGAACTTCTGCGAGCCATTGTAGACGACCGTCTGTCCCGGCGCTGCGCTCAGCTCGTTCCGCTTGAAATACAGCGTTTCCTCTGTATCTGACTCGCGGAAGATGCAGGTGATGTCCGCCGGCTTGATGACCACCTTTTCAGCGCTGTTGTTCTGGACAGTGAACTCTGTGCAATAGGTCAGTGCAAAATTATCGCCGCCGCCCAGAAACGGTGTTGCACAGATAAAGGTGACATCACCGATCTTGGCTACGCCGCTGGTCTTGTCGACTACGGTATCCCCGCAGCCGGTCAAAGCCCCTGCGGCGGTCAGCACCAGTGCCCCGGCGCTGAGCTTGAGAAATGTTCTGCGATTGATCATAGCGATGCACCTCCTGTGTCGGGTATCCCTCAGAAAACTTTGTTCTGCGGGATCAGACGGTCTGCTTTACAAAAGTCTCGGTCGTATAATCCAGCTTATAGACCTCCGTTACGCTTGCGCTCGAGATCGTAAAAGTAACCTCGGCCTTCCGAGCTACAACAGCTTCGTACAGCGCTCTCTGCTCATTTTTCAGGGTAAAGCACATCCAGCCCTCTTTGAGCTGTCCCTGCGTCAGATTGATCTTACCGCCGTTTTCCAGCAGACCTCCATCGGTATAGCCATCGATCAGCTGCCCATCGATCTTCAGGAAGAAATAACCCTTTGCAGGGATCGGCTGCGGCTTTTTGATGCCGGAGGACTCCTTGATGCGCACCCAGACATTGATATAGCCTTCCCACTCGGTTCCCGCTGTGCCGCCAAAGTCGACGCCATTGGTTTTACCCATAGCCTTGCCCGCCGTTGCCTGGAACAGGCCAAAGTCCGTGCCAATGGCTCCATCACTGCAGCCGCCCAGCAGTCCGGTCATGGATACTGCCACTGCCACCGCAGCAGAGGTCTTTAAAAAGGAACGGCGATCCATCTTCATAGCCATAATAAAAACCCTCCTCAAAAGCTTTTTTGTACCCTAAGAGTACCACATTTTACCACGTTGTCAACTATCGGAATTTAGGTTTCACCATTTTATCGTACCTTAAATATAATAGCGGGACACTGCCGCTCCGCACTGCTTTTTCTGCCCGACGGGAGCGTGCGCCGCCGGGTATGCTCCGCACGCCGGTTTTGGGGCAGAGCACTGCCGGCTGCAAACGCTGCACAGCAGCACCCGGTCATAGGCGGCGTGCACCGGCTTCCGCCGAATGCTGTGCGCCGGAAAATCTCTCCCGCCGCAAATCCGGGCGCTTGCGCGGGAATTTCCGCTTTTTTCGGCGCTGCTCTTGCTTTTTGCAGTCAATTGTGGTAATATTATTCGGCAGTATTGTTTTGCTGCGGAATATGCGCTCGTAGCTCAGCCGGTAGAGCATCTGACTTTTAATCAGAGGGCCAGGGATTCGAGTTCCCTCGAGCGCACCAAAAAGCCGCGAAGATTCGTTAGAGTCTTCGCGGCTTTTTCTTTTCCCGAATCATTGCACACACCGGAGCTGACATTGAAAATGCAATCGTACACTGCTATAATAAAATTGTGGTATTATCACCAAAAATTCAAGATGCAAAGCGTTTGCGATTGGCAAACATTCAGGAGGAACGCATGGTAACAGGAGCCATTAAAAATAAGGTAGACAAAATTTGGACGGACATCTGGGCAGGCGGCATCACCAATCCGCTGACTGTCATTGAACAGCTGACCTATCTCATGTTCATCCGGTCACTGGACGAGAAAGAGCTTGCCACCGAAGATTTTGAGAACATGGCGGGCGAAAAGATGGAGCACATCTTCCCGGCCAGCGAAGCAGGACAGTCTATGCGGTGGAGCCGCTTCAAGGATAAAGATTCCCGCGAGATTTTCCTGACCATGCAGCAGCGGGTGTTCCCTGCCATCAAAAAGATGAAGTATGGCCGTCTGCCGGACTTTGACGCAAACGGCGAGCTGGTGGAAATCGAGGACGATCCCACCCGCCCGGATGAGGGCAACACCGCCTTTGCGCGGTACATGGACGATGCCATGTTCCTCATTCCCACGCCGCAGGTGCTGCAAAAGATCATCACCGGGCTGGAGGATCTTTACACCCACGACATTGCCGACCTTGATATGCAGGGCGACCTGTACGAGTATATGCTGGACAAGCTGGCAATAGCAGGGAAGAACGGCCAGTTCCGCACGCCCAAACACATCCGCGACATGATGGTAGAGCTGGTGCAGCCTACACCCGACGACTTTATCTGCGACCCCGCCTGCGGCACGGCGGGCTTTCTGGTGTCCAGTGTGCAGTACCTCCGCGCCCACTACGAGGACAGCATGACCCCGGAGCAGTGGCAGCATTTTGCCGGCCCGATGTTCACCGGCTTTGACATGGACCGCACCATGCTGCGCATTTCGGCCATGAACCTGATGCTCCACTCCATCACGAACCCGGAGATCGACTACAAGGACAGCGTGTCGAAGCAAAACTCCATTTGCAGCAAGTACACCGTTTGCCTTGCGAACCCGCCGTTCAAGGGCACTGTGGATGCCGAGAGCATCAACGACGACCTGAAGGCCGTCACCAACACCAAAAAGACAGAATTGCTTTTCCTTGCGCTCTTCCTGCGAATGCTCAAAACCGGCGGACGCTGCGCCTGCATCGTGCCGGACGGCGTGCTGTTCGGTTCCAGCAAGGCGCACCAGAGCATCCGAAAAGAACTCATTGAAAACCACCAGCTGCGGGCGGTCATTTCCATGCCCTCCGGCGTGTTCAAGCCCTACGCAGGCGTGTCTACGGCGGTGCTGGTGTTCACCAAGACCGGCGCGGGCGGCACCGATAAGGTGTGGTTCTACGATATGAAAGCCGACGGCCTCTCGCTGGACGACAAGCGCACCGAGGTGAAGGAAAACGACATCCCGGACATCATCGCCCGGTTCCACAGCCTTGATGCCGAAGCCGACCGCAAGCGCACCGAGCAGAGTTTCTTTGTGCCCAAAGAAGAAATTGCCGCCAACGGGTACGATTTGTCCATCAATAAGTATAAAGAGACCGAGTATGTGCCGGTGGAGTATCCCTCGACCACGGAAATTCTGGCCGACCTGCATGAGCTGGAAATGGAGATCACCAAGGGTCTGGCAGAGTTGGAGGAGATGGTGTGATGGCGAAGTTGGGAGAACTGGGAAAAATTATTACTGGAAATACGCCAAAAACTTCGGATGCTCAAAATTATGAATCAAATGATATTTGCTTTGTTAAACCGAGTGATTTTACAGATAATGAAATAACAGAGATACACCAAAGCGAATTTTATATATCAGCGTATGCGAAGGATAAGGCACGAGTTTTACCAACAGATAGTATTTTAGTTACTTGTATTGGAATTATTGGAAAAGTTGCAATAAATAAAGTCCCGTGTGCATTTAATCAACAAATCAATGCAATCGTGCCAGAAAAGAAAGTCTGCAATCCTAGATATATAGCATATGCAATTCAAAATTTGCAGCCCAAAATGCAGAGTACAGCGAATGCTGCGGTCGTGCCAATTTTAAATAAGACACAATTTTCAAATCTTGAAGTTCCACTTCTGCCGGTAGAAGAGCAAAAACAGATTGCCTGTAATTTAAATAAAATTGATAAGTTGATTTTTCTCCGTAAGCAGCAGCTTGCTAAACTGGACGAGCTGGTAAAGGCACGGTTTGTGGAGATGTTTGGGGATTTCAAAAGTAACTCCAAAGGCTGGTCCATCGTCAAATTTGACGAGTTTGCCCAAATTGATGGTAATATGACCACTGACTATAAAAAATACGCAGATTATCCACATATCGGAATTGACAGTATTGAAAAAGGAACAGGAGCATTAAAAGGCTATCGCACTGTAAAAGAAGATGGAGTTGTTAGTGGAAAGTATATTTTCACTCCGCAACATATCATTTATAGTAAAATTCGCCCAAATCTTAATAAGGTCGCTCTTCCAGATTTTGAAGGACTATGTTCGGCCGATGCTTACCCAATACTTCCAAATCCGAAAAATTGCAATCGTATATTTTTGGCATTGGCTATGCGTTCCGACTACTTTTTAGACTATATTTTACAATTTAGTGCAAGGACTAATTTGCCGAAAGTCAACCGAAAAGAAATTGCGGGCTTTTCTATGCCACTACCGCCGCTTTCCCTCCAGAACGACTTTGCCGCCTTTGTGGAGCGCGTAGACCAGCAGAAGCAGACCGTACAGCAGAGCCTAGAAAAGCTGGAATTGATGAAAAAGGCGCTGATGCAGGAGTATTTTGGGTAACTCCCTCAGTCACCTTCGGTGACAGCTCCCTCTGGGAGGGAGCCTTTTGACGAAGAGGGAAAGTTTCCGGCCCGAAGAAAAGCCTCCCTCCTAGAGGGAGGTGGCACGGCGTTAGCCGTGACGGAGGGAGTGAGCAGCAGAGCCTTGAAAAGCTGGAACTGATGAAAAAGGCGCTAATGCAGGAGTATTTTGGATAAAAGGGCTGTGCAACAACAAAAAATTGCAGTATACTAAAGAAAAGGGGCGCAAAGCATGGGTGTGGAAATCAATATGGATGCTACATTAGATAGACTCTTTGCGGGATTCAAGAAATTATCACCGTTGCTGGTTGGCATTGGAGTGACAACTGGGCTGATTCTTTTTCTGCCACAGAATGTCCTTGCTAAAATGGCACTAGATAAACTTCCAGATGAGAAAAAGATATTTATTGGAATGACCTTTATTATATCTGTTGCACTTATCATTGTCATTATTGGCTTTCAAGTGGTGGAAAATGTTCTTGTGCGTAAAAAAATAAGGCGTTGGCAGAGCCAAAAGAGAGAATCATATATAAGGTTGGCTGATTGGCAAAAGATAATTTTGATTAAGCTGCTTCAAGCACCCGGAATGACGGAACGTTTTGATCCTACAGCTGGAGTTATAAGATATTTAGAAACGAATCAATTTATATCAAAAGCGGAGCCATTTATAATGTTTTCGTTTGGAGAAGCTGAACCAGTAGCGTATACACCGGAAGCGTGGTTGATGGATTTGTATATGAAAGAACCGTATCTGTTTCAATAGTAGAGGTGTGCGATTATGACATGTGAAGAAGCCAAAGATTACAATGAAGCGAAAAAAGATCTTTTGGAGGCGATCCACTCTTTTCAAAAGCTCAAGAGTGAATATCAGCAACAACTTATTCGAGAGGTTGCCGGTGCAGAAGCATATGCTGCTGTCTGGAAGGCTATCCAAAACATGAATTACATTCAGAGGTGAGATTATGGAGCACTTTATTACAAGCATCCACATCAATGAGGTTCGGCATCTTAAAAATATCGAGATCAAGCTAAACCCTGAAAAGCGCCAGCATCTTATCCTGACTGGTAAAAATGGTTCAGGTAAAACTTCTGTGCTGAGAGCCATGAAAAGCTATTTGCAGTCAATCAACGATGGAAAGCTGGACACGCTGAAAGGCCAATATAGATCTTGGTACAATTCGGATGAAAAAAAGCTGAAAAATGCAAAGACCGAAGCTGAAAAATATAAGGCTTCGGAAGAACTGAAAACAGATTTGCGCTTCATTCAAAAATATGATAGGGGACTTACGCTGTCTTTTTCAAATGAAGAGGAGATAGAAGCCTTATATGCGCAAGGAAACTTTGTTACAGCTTATTTTGCGGCAGATCGGAAATCTATTATCCAACGAGCAAGTGGAGCGCAAGATGTAAAATTAGATAATAACTACCGAATTGAAGATGAACCAGCTCGAATTCTTTTAAAATATATGGTGCATCTTAAAACACAACAAGCTTATGCTAAAAACGAAAATGATGCAAACGTTGTAAAACAAATTTCTAATTGGTTTGTGCGTTTTGAAAATGCCTTAAAAATACTATTATGCGACGACAGCATAAGACTTGTTTATGATTACAAAAACTACAACTTCTTAATTGACCAAAAGGGTCGGAATCCGTATAGCTTGGATGAGCTTTCCGATGGCTATTCTGCGATTATCGGCATTGTGTCTGATTTGATTCTTCGTATGGATCGCAACTGGCTGCTGAAAGGTGAATTGAGCCAGTATGATGCGGAGGGTGTTGTGCTGATTGACGAGTTGGAGACGCACCTTCATGTGGAACTTCAGCGCAAGATTCTGCCGTTCCTAACAGAATTCTTCCCGCGCATTCAGTTTATTATCACGACGCATTCGGCATATATCCTCAATTCCATCAGTAATGCCTGCATTTATGATTTAGAAAAGCAGGTTCGTTTTACAGATTTTTCTTCCTATTCCGTTGATGACATTGCAGAAGGATATCTGGATGCGACAGCGTTTTCTGATGAACTGCAAAAGAAAACAAAACGTTATCAGGAACTTTGTGACCGGACGGATCTTTCTGATGAAGAACGTGCAGAACGTGCAGACCTGCGCATGGAAGTGAAAGACGCAAAAGGAGTTCTTGCTAAAATTGAAGAAAAGAAGGTGTCCTGATGGTTAAAATCGAACGGACAGACACCTTGGAAGCAAAAGCTGCAATTAAATCACTCGAAGCAGAAAAAAGCAAGAAAAGCGGAACATATAATACTCCTGAAGTAAACAAAGCTCTTGGTTTGATGTTTGCGCATAAATGCTATCTCTGTGAGAAGAAGGGATTGGATAACCTCCAAATAGAACATCTGAGGCCGCATCGTCAGAAAGACCGTGATTTGATGTTCAACTGGGAAAATTTGTTTTTATCCTGCGATCATTGCAACAATATAAAAAATGATAAATATACACCGATTTTGGACTGTACAAAAGTAGCTGTTGATGAGAAAATTGCGTTTCGCAGACATAGTGAGCCGTTTGAACCGGATAAATTGGAAATCACAGCGTTGGAAGATACTCTTGAAACGCGGAATACCGCGGCGTTGCTGAACGAAGTGTATTACGGCTCAACGGCGCAGAAAATTGAAGAAGCGAAGATCATACGACAGCAACTCTCAAGGGAACTTGATAAATTTGAAGAATGCGTAACAGAGTACAATACAGCCGATGGTGAAGATAAAAAAGACTTGGAATTATCCATTATGATGAAACTGAAATGGAATGCTCCATTTGCGGCATTTAAGCGTTGGATGATTCGTGACGCAGGGGATAAATTTCCGGAGTTGTTGAAATATTGTCACTAAAACGATAGAAAGGAGCCCTTCCACATGTCCAACTTTGCCTTTTTAGCCACCCGCTCCGAATACTCCATGTTTGCATCTGCCGCCATCGAGGCCGAGAAAGTGTTCTCCACCTCTCCGGCGATGTGTGCGGTGGGGTGCCGGAAGGCGTTGGAGCTGGCGGTGAAGTGGGTGTATGCGGCAGACAAAACCATCACGATGCCCTACAAGGACAACCTGCAATCCCTGCTGCATGAGCCGAGTTTCCGGTTCGCGGTGGACCGCAACGTGTGGAGCGTGCTGCCCAGCATCGTGAAGGCGGGCAATCTGGCGGTACATACGGGGCATAGTGTGTCGGCGGCGGATGCAGTGTTCAGCCTGCGGGGGCTGTTCGACTTCATTCAGTGGGTGGATTACTGCTACGGCACGGACTATGTGGAGCGCTCCTTTGATGAAACAGCCATCCCCGGTGAAAAGGTAACGCTGGACGAAAAGAAGATCCGGGAGCAGGAAAGTTTACTGTCCCAGAAAGATGCCGAACTGGAAGCCTTGCGCAAGCAGGTGGAGAGCCTTTCGACGGCGTACACAGCCAGCAAACAGCAGAACCAGCAGAGCCGCAGTTTCACCGCCGCCGACCTGACCGAGGCCGAAACGCGGCGGAAGATCATCGACATCGACCTCAAGGCTATGGGCTGGAAGTTCACCGGGCCGGACGCCGATGTGCGCACCGAGTACGAAGTGGACAACATGAACGGCGTGCTGGGGCAGAAGGGCTATGCAGACTATGTGCTGATGGGCAAGGACGGCTTGCCGCTGGCGGTCATTGAAGCCAAGCGCAGCACCAAAGACCCTAACATCGGGCGCAAGCAGGCTCAGCTTTATGCAGACTGTCTGGAGCAGAAGTTTGGCCGCCGTCCGATGCTGTTTACCACCAACGGCTACACCACCTATTTCTGGGATGAGCAGAGCGGCCCGCAGCGTGCCGTGAGCGGGGTGTTCTGCAAGGACGATTTGCAGAAACTGATGAACCGCCGCGCCGAGAAAAAGCCGCTGGACACCATCGAAATTGACGATAAAATCACCAACCGCTACTATCAGAAAAACGCCATCCGGGCAGTCTGCGCCCATATTACGCAGGGCTTCCGGCGCAATCTGCTGGTCATGGCAACGGGCACAGGCAAGACCCGCACCGCATCCAGCCTGACCGATGTGCTGAGCCGGGGCGGTCATGTGACCAACGTGCTCTTTCTGGCGGACCGCACCGCGCTGGTCAAGCAGGCAAAGGACGACTTCAAAAAGTATCTGCCCGACCAGTCGCTGTGCAACCTGTGCTCCTCCAAGGACGATAAGGCCGCGCGCATCGTGTTTTCCACCTATCCCACCATGCTCAACGCCATCGACAACGCCAAGACCAAGGACGGCGTGCCGCTGTTTTCGCCCGCCCACTTTGATCTCATCATCGTGGACGAGAGCCACCGCAGCATTTTCAAGAAATACCGCGCCATTTTTGATTATTTCGATGCGATTCTGGTGGGTCTGACCGCCACCCCGAAAACCGATGTAGACCGCAACACCTACGACTTTTTCGAGATGGAGCACGGCATCCCCACCTACGCCTACGATTACGACACGGCGGTCTACACCGACCATGTGCTGGTGCCTTACTACAACTACGAGGTCAAGACGAAATTCACCGAAGAGGGCATCCACTACGACCAGCTTTCACCGGAGGATAAGGCCCGCTACGAGGACGATTTTGCCGAGGACGACACCCTGCCCACCTTTATCCCATCCGAAAAGCTGAACAAGTTCATCTTCAACGCCAACACCGTGGACACGGTGCTGCAAGACCTGATGGAACGTGGCATCCAGACGGCGGGCGGCGACCGCATCGGCAAGACCATCATCTTTGCCCAGAACAAGCGCCACGCGGAGTTTATCCGGGAACGCTTCGGCAAGCTCTACCCGCAGCTGGAGACCCAGCACCCGGGATTCATCCAGAGGGTAGTCTGCGACGACGCCTATGCACAGTCCATCATTGACGATTTCAAACAGCCGGACAAGCCGCCGTTTATTGCGGTCTCGGTGGATATGATGGACACGGGCATTGATGTGCCGGAGTGCGTGAATCTGGTGTTCTTCAAAAAAGTACGCAGCAAAACGAAGTTCTGGCAGATGATCGGCCGTGGTACGCGGCTCTGCCCATCCCTTGCCTGCGTGGATGCCATCGACGGCGAATATACGGGCAAACGGCGTTTTCTGATCTTCGACTACTGCGGCAACTTTGAATTTTTCCGTCAGAAACCCAACGGCTACGAGAGCGCGGACACCAAAAGCCTGTCCGAGAGCATTTTCTGCAAGCAGGTGCGGATCGCCGCCGCGCTGCAGGATGGAGCCTATGCGGACGAAAAATACCAGAACTGGCGCAAGATCTTAACGGAGACCTGCCGTGCCGAAGTAGGAGCGTTGAACCCGGAGCTGGTATCCGTGCGGCTGCACCGACAGGCCGTGGAACACTATCAAAAGCCGGAAGCCTTTGTCAGCCTGACCGAAACGGACAAGGGTACGCTGATGAAAGAGGTGGCACCGCTCATCTCGCTGGACGACAAGGACGAGGCCGCCAAGCGGTTCGATAACTTTGTGTATGGCTTGCTGCTCTGTGAACTGGAAGGTCTGCCGGGGCTGGGCCGCGCCCAGAAACAGCTGCGCAGCACAGCGGCAATGCTGGAAGGGAAGGCTACCATCCCACAGGTGCAGGCAAAGCTGCCCCTCATCCGGGAGGTGCAGACAGACGAATTTTTGACCTCGCACGATCTGCTCCGCTTTGAGGAAATGCGGCAGGAACTGCGGGAGCTTATCAAGTTTCTGGTGGAGGGCG
>OIZL01001556.1_pt1 | contig 12046 bp, 8 predicted proteins | sample 1588541 | NCBI WGS metagenome assembly OIZL01 (sample SAMN03283285) | human gut metagenome | biome: human-associated habitat; material: feces | host: Homo sapiens | place: Peru | collected 2012 | reverse complement strand
TGAGTAAAACATTAGGCCCAATATATATAGATACAGATAAGGATCCTTATGAATTGCAATTGTTAGGCGATAAATTTGGAGATGCAATAGGAGCAGAAGTTAAAATTATGATTGATACCGCATATGCGAGAGCTCAAGAAATATTAAGAAACAATATGCCAAAGTTGGATAAAGTAGCAGAGAAACTTTTAGAAAAAGAAATAATATCGGCAGATGAATTTCAAGAATTAATACAATAGGGACAATTAGGGACAGTCCCAAAATGTGCAAATAGGACATTTTGGGACTGTCCCTAATTGAGCTTAATTTTCTAATAATTCTGGCTTTTTTAAATATTTTTTAAATAGTTTTACAGAATTTGCAAAATAATATCCATCGCAAATTCTTTCATCACAAACAATTGAAAAAGAAATACACTTTTCTTCTTTTATTATATCATCATCATATATGTAACTTTTTTTCTTTTTTCCCATAGCTATAAAAATCCCAGTAGTACCAAAATTATAGAGATGATGATATATGGAATCTATCCCAAGAGAAGCTACATTTGTAAGAAAGGCACTTGTATGAAATGGACTAGCATTTATAATGCTTTTTGGAAGCAAGCCTCTATTATCTAAAAACATAATAGAATTAACCAAAAATTTCAAAAGCCAATTAGGTGTTAATGATAAAATTCTTGCTAATTTATCTGTTTCGTTAGAATTTGCATTAGACTTGTTTTGAACTATTGTAGAAGATAATTTGTTATTAATTTCAAATATATTTTCATTGCCTGTAAAAGGTAGTTTTACAATTGTTTCAATTCCCTCATCACATAAGTCTTTTTTTATTGCTAAAGAAACATAAATACCAGTTCTTTCATATGTTATTCCATTTATTATAAATCTATTTAATTGAGGTCTTTGAGAAATAAGTTTTACCAAAGCCGAATAAATGACACTCATGTAAGACAATTTTATTCCTTCATCTGCTTTTTTATCTATGTATTCATCAAGTGCTGTAATTGGTATATCCTCTGTATAATATACTTGTGCATCATTTCTTGTTTTCATTATATGTGGAATTAGCTTAAAAAAAGGCGAAATATTTTTGACCTTTTTTCCATCACTTCTATATCCAAACACTTAAACTCCCCCTTTTGTCAATGCATTTATATAGCGTATAACATAAATATACAATAAACGACAAAATATTGCAAGTTTATAATAATTTTTAAATTTCAGAAATTTAAAATTAAATGTTGTAATATAATTATAAAAATGATAAAATTTGTTTTGAAAGGAATTTTATAATGGATAATTTATTTAGTATATTAATAAAAAATATACCAGAAGAAAATATATATTTAAATGAACCAATGAAAAAACATACATCCTTTAAAGTAGGAGGTAATGCGGATATCTTTATAAAAATAAATGAACTTGAAGAACTAAAATATATTTTGAAAGTGGTAAAAAAAGAAAATGTGCCATTAACTATAATAGGAAATGGAACTAATATGTTAGTAAAAGATAACGGAATACGAGGAATTGTTGCAAAAATAAACATACAGAAAATACAAATAGAAGATAAAAATGAAGAAGTAATTGTGACATTGGGTGCAGGAGAACCTTTAGGCAAAACTGCGCAAATCCTTTTAAAGAACTCTATAGAAGGTTTTGAATTTGCATCTGGTATACCAGGAACAATTGGCGGAGCAATAAGGATGAATGCTGGTGCATATGGAGGAGAGTTTAAAGATATTGTTGAAAGTGTGACTTATATGGAGGAAACAGGCAAAATAAAAACAATAAAAAACAAAGAGTGTGAATTTGAATATAGACACAGCTTGTTTTCAAACAGAAATTATATAATTATACAAACAACACTAAAATTAAAAAAAGGAAATGCAAAAGAGATAAAAGCAAAAATGGATGAATATGCAAAAAGCAGAAAGGCTAAACAACCTATAACTATGCCAAGTGCAGGTAGCACATTTAAAAGAGGAGAAGATTTTATAACTGCAAAGCTAATTGATGAATGCGGATTGAAAGGATATAGTATAGGAGATGCAGAGGTATCAGACTTGCATGCAGGTTTTATAGTGAATAAAGGAAATGCAACTGCAAGTGATATTTTAAAATTAATAGAGTATATTAAAAACGAAGTTTATAAAAAATTTAATAAGAAAATAGAGTTAGAAATTGAAGTGTTAGGAGAGTAGGATAGAGATATGAAAGGCTTTTTAAGATGGTTTAAATCAGGAGCAAAAATGAAAAGATGGGTAGTTATAATATTAATAGGAGTAACTTTGTGCTGCTATGGAATGATGAAAATATTAACAGGTAAAGAGCTAGAATTTATGGAATTGGCAAGAATAATTACAGTTTTTGTAATAGGATTTGTATTACTTATAGTAGGTATAATATCAATTCAAAAACGAACATTAGAGCTATTGGTAGCTGAATCTGATAAAAGAAATAGCCCAAAAGATACAGATGTAAAATCTTTAATATTTAATAAAAAAGTTTATAATCAGGGTCCAAAAATAGTTGCAATAGGAGGAGGAACAGGACTAAATTCTGTTCTAAAAGGTCTAAAACATTACACAGATAATATAACTGCAATTGTAACAGTATCAGATTATGGCGAACAAGTGTCAGATTCTAGAAAAATGCTAGAAACAATGCCATTAGATGACATAAAACAAAGCTTGATTGCATTATCAGTAAATGAAGATGCAATGGCAGGAATATTAAATTACAAATTCAATACTGGGAAGCTAAAAGCTCTTTCTTTTGGAGATATATACTTATTAGGAATGAAGGAATTATATGGTGATTTTGCCGAATCTATAAAACAATCAAAAGAAGTGTTAAATATAACTGGAAAAGTACTACCAGTGACATTAGAAGAAATAAAAATATGTGCTGAACTAGAAGATGGAACAATAATAGAGAATAGAGAAAAAATTGAAGAAGAAGTTACAAGTAGAATAAGTAAAATAAATAGAATATTTATAAATCCAACAAGTTGCAAACCAGCTCCAGGTGTTTTGGAAGCTATAGCAGAGGCAGATGCAATAGTTATAGGGCCAGGAAGCTTATATACAAATGTTATACCAAATTTATTAGTGAAAGGTGTAACAAAAGCTATAAAAGAAAGCAAAGCCTTTAAAATATATGTTAGCAATTTAATGACAGAACCAGGACAAACTGATACATATAGTTTGGCAGACCATATAAAAGCAATTAAGGAACATGTTGGAGAGGGAGTAATAGAATATTGCATATATGATACTGGAGAAATAATACCAGAGTTTATAAGAAAATATAATATGGAAGGACAGGATTTAGTAGAAATAGATGTTTCAAAAGCAAAAGCTGAAGGAGTAAATCTAATGCAAAGGGACATTTCATGTGTCACAGATGGATATGTACGTCATAATCCAGATGCAGTTGCAGCTTCTATAATACAATTAATATGTGATGATTTGAAATTTAACGATATGCAAAACAATACGCAATATATGATTCTTAATGATAAATTAAGGGATGCAAAAAAATCATTAAAGCAAGATCAAAAAGCAAGACCAAAAACAAATAATAAAACACCAAGAGGAAAAAGCAAATTTTATCAAAAATATCAAGAAAGAATAAAATCAATACAAGAGGCAGAAATTAAGGAAAAAGAAAGAGAGAAAAAGAGAAATATGCCTAAAAGAGGTAGAAAAAAGAAAGAAGAAACAAAAATAGAAATAAAACCATTAAGATAAAAGGGGAAAGTTAAAATGGAATATGCAAAAGATAAAATGAGTTTAGAAGAAGGAATAAAAAGAGAATGGATTATAACAAATGGCTTAGGAGGGTACTGTAGTTCTACAATAATAGGTGCAAATACTAGAAAATATCATGGCCTTTTAGTAGCTCCACTTACACCTCCAGCAAGAAGGCATCTAATTTTATCAAAACTAGACGAAAGCATACAAACAGACGGAAAAAAGTATAATCTTTACACAAATATGTGTAAAAATTATATTTCAGATGGATACAAATATTTGCAAAGCTTTAAAAAAGATTATATACCAGTATTTGAATATGAAGTAGCTGGCATAAATATAAAAAAATCAATATGTATGGAATATAGGAAAAATACAGTTGTGTTAGTATACGAAATAAAAAATAATGATAAAGATTCAATATTAACACTAGCACCAATAATGAATCTTAGAGATTTCCATACTGTAACAGCAAACTATGAGTTTGATTTAAGGCAAAACATAAATAAAAATAAGGTTAAAATAGTAATAAATAGACAATCGGAAACACCGATATATATGAATTTAACAAATGGAAAGTACATAAAACACGAAAATGACAAATTTAATAATATGTATTACATAGAAGAAGAAAAAAGAGGAATGGCGGCAGAAGAAAATTTGATCGTACCTGGAAGATACGAAATAGAATTGGCACCAAATGAGGAGAAAACAATTACTTTTGTGTGTTCTTTAGAAGAAAACATAGAAGAAATTGATGGAAAAGAGATTATAAAAAAAGAAATATCAAGAATAAATAAACTAATAGATAAATCAAATCTGTTAAATTCGGAAAACGAAGAATTGGTCAAAACATATATTATTGCTTCAGATAATTTTGTAGTATATAGACCATCGTTTGCCCTTTATACCATAATTGCTGGATATCCTTGGTTTTTAGATTGGGGAAGAGATAGCTTAATTTCATTTGAAGGACTATTGCTATTGTCAAATAGATATGAAATAGCAAAGGAAGTTTTATTAACATATATAAGAGATATAAAGTTTGGTTTAGTTCCAAATGGATACTCAGGATATGATAATAGGCCATTATATAATAGTGCTGACGCATCATTGCTATTGTTTGAGCAAGTAAAAAAGTTTCTTAATTATACAAAAGACTATAACTTTGTAGAGAAAAATATATATAGAAGTTTAATAAAAGTAATAGAGTCATATATAAATGGAATAAACCATGATAATAACAATATATGGTTGGATAAAGATGGATTGCTTGTAGCAGGGACAGAACATACACAAAATACATGGATGGATGCAAAGGTGGGAGAATATTGTGTTACACCAAGAAACGGAAAAGCAGTTGAAATAAACGCAATGTGGTATAATGCATTAAAAATAGCAGAAGAACTTACAGAACTATATGGTACCAAAGAACAAGAGAAAAAATACAATGAATTGGCAGAAAAATGTAAAAAGAGCTTTAAAGAGAAGTTTTACAATAAAAGAAGAAAATGCTTATATGATGTCATTGGAGATAGCAAAATAAGGCCAAATCAATTATTTGCAATAAGCTTAACATATCAAGTTATAGAGCCAAACTCGGAAATAGCAACAGAAATGTTTGAAACAGTAACTAAAAAATTATTAAATGATTATGGATTAAAAACACTTGCTAAAGGGGAACCATTTTATAAAGAGGTATATGAGGGCGATGTTTTAAAAAGAGATATGAGTTATCATCAAGGCATAACGTGGCCATGGCTATTAGGTATATACTCAGATGCATATAGAAATAGAATAAAAGCAGAGAAAAATGCAAAAGTAAAAAATGAACTAAAAAAGCAATACGAAAACTTTAGGGAAAATGTTAAACAAACATTTATAAAGGAAATGAACGAAAATTCAACTGTTGGAAGCATAAGCGAACTATATGATTCAAAAAAACCATATTTAGCAAAAGGCGCATTCGCACAAGCGTGGAGTGTATCAGAAATATTTAAAATAATTTTACAGAAGGGATAAAAAGTGAGAATATTAGGAATTGACCCAGGTTTTGCTATAACTGGGTATAGTATAATAGATTACATAGGCAATAAATTTAATTTAATAACCTCTGGTGCTGTCACAACAAAGGCAGGGGAATCATTTCCATTAAGACTATTAAAATTAAATAATGACTTAGAAAATATAATAGACGAGTATAAGCCAGATGCAATATCAGTAGAAGAATTATTTTTTAACAATAATGCAAAAACAGCCATAAATGTTGCTCAAGCAAGAGGAGTTATATTAGTTGTGGGAAGTAGAAAGCAAGTTCCAACATATGAATACACACCACTTCAGATAAAGCAAGCGGTTGTGGGATATGGAAGAGCTGATAAAATGCAAGTGCAAAAAATGGTTAAAACTATATTGAATGTTGAAAAATTGCCAAAATTAGATGACACTACAGACAGCATGGCTGCAGCAATATGTCATGCACATTCATCAAAATTTTCACAAAAATTATAGGAGTTTTTAATGGTATATTTATTATATGGAGAAGAAAGATATCTTTTAGAAAATAAAATAAAAAGAATAAAAAAAGAATTTGGAGAATTAATACAAGGAATAAATTATATACAAATAGGAGAAACAGAAATAGATAATATTATTTCAGATATTGAAACTCCTCCATTTGGGTATACAAAAAAAATGATACTAGCAAGAAACACTGGAATATTTAAAAAGAGCAAAAAGACAACTAAAAAGGAAGAAAAAGCTAAAACTATAGTGGACAAACTAGCTGAGTATATAGAAAAAAATATAAAGCAAATAAATGAAACAGTAGATATTATTTTTGTAGAGGAAGAGGCAGAAAAAAATTCATTGTATAAATCAATAGAAAAAAATGGCGAAGTTATTGAGTTTACAGAGTTAAAACTTCCAGAACTAATAAGCAATATAAAAAAAATATGTAATGCATATAAAGTAAATATAGATGAAGCAACAACAAGATATTTTATAGAATGTTGTGGCACAAATATGCAAGAACTAATTAATGAAATAAGAAAATTGATAGAATATGCTGGAGAAAATGGAACAATAACATCAAGGGAAATAAATTTACTAAGCACAAAACAAATACAAGCAATAATATTTGATTTGACAGATAGTTTGGGAAAAAAGGATATAGCACAATCTTTAAAAGTGTTAAAAGGTTTAATAGCATCAAAAGAGCCAATACAAAAAATTTTAATAACACTGTATAATCATTTTAAAAAGTTATATATAGTAAAAATTGCTGAAAGAAGTAATAAAAACTTAATAACGGCTATGAATTTAAAACCAAATCAAACATTTTTAGTATCAAAATATAGAAATCAATCAAATTACTTTAAACTTTCAGAATTAAGAAAAATTTTACAAGAATTAATAGATTTAGACTATAATTATAAATCTGGAAAAATTGATATAGATATAGGAATAAGGTCAATATTATGCAACTATTGTAGTTAAAATTTAAGGAGGAATAAATACATTATGAATATTACCAAAGACAATATAAAAGAAAAATTAAATTATTTAGGAATAAATCTAGAAGAAAACGAAGTTCCAGAGTTTTTAAAGAAATATGAACCTGTAAATTTCAATACTTCAAGATTAAATAATGATAAAGAGCATAGAATTTTTAAATATGTTCCAATAAATAATATAGAAATATTACTTACTCCAAATCATAGAGGTGATGATATAAGAAAAAAATATTCTGAAGCATTACCTTTATCAGAATACCTAATACCAAAAGATGATGAAGAAAATGTAGAACTTTTTGGAACATTTATGAACATGATAAATACTGTAAAAATAGAAGAAATAGAGAATGTAGCTAAAGTTCAAAAAGAATTAGAAAAACAAATTCCATTTAAAGTAAGTTATGATAAATGTCATTTATGGCAGATATATTATTCTCAAAGCACAGATAAATATTTTATGCTTGTATCTACCAAGGAAAATACATTTGCAGAGTTTTTTTATTTGTTAAAAAAACAAATTGAATATTACAAAATTAAACCTGCAAAAGTTCCAGAAATATATGTTCCAATAAATTATATTCATTATACAGAAGAATATTTAACAAGATCCGAAATTGCGGATATTGAAAATTATATGTGGCTTTTTACTAAGAACTGGTCACTTGTATATGAAGTATTTGATAAGAATGGAAAAATGTCTTCACAAATAGTTGGAGATACATATGTTTATGAAAAAGACTCCTTTTTGGAGGCTTTCTCATACCACGGAAGACTACAGGCTGAAGTGGAAAAAAAGAAAGAAACATAAATCCTTATGATTCTTTCTGTCATTATTAGTACTATATAATGATACTATATTATATTAAGCAAATCCTTTTTTATTCTTCTTTTGTTTAATTAATACTATAGATAAAGTTATAATTGATATAGCAAGTAATGCTAATGAAATAAGCATATATAAGAAATATTTATTATTTTCATCTTTATAAGCATTAACTAAGTCTTTATTAAATCTTTGGATAGTTCCTTCTAATTTATCATATACATATAAGGCTTTTTCTCCAGTCTTTTCATTAATACCATATATTAAGAAGAAATCACTACCTTTAACTTTGTCGTCAGCTGCATAGGTTTTATTCTTTTCTATATATTGATATCCATCTATTTTGTTATTATTATATTTAAATGATACTTTTGAATATCCTTTAGGTACCATACTACTTGGCATATCTAATAGTCCAATAGTGGTATCTCCCATTGTTAAACTATTATATAAGGCATATTTCTTAGTCTTTTCATCATATGTATATAGGTTATTATTTCCTTTTTCATCTTGTAATATCATTAGTATACTATTTGTTTTACTATTTTTATAACATAGTACTTCTTCTTCATTCATGGTGATGGTACTCTTCTCATAGTTACTAGGAATAGTTATATTTTCTGGCTCTTTTCTTATTATGTTGTACTTATTTTTATCGATAACTACTTCAATAGGATTTAGTTCTTTTACGGTAATATTTAGTATATATATTCTTTCGTTTCCATTTTCCGCTGTTACCTTGATTTCTATTTTATTTATTCCTTCATTTACTTTTATTTCGCCAGTACCTGATATTTTGGCATATCCGTTTTCTTTATCGGCTTTGATGTTTACTTTTTCTGTACCATTTGGTACTTCTAAGGTATATTCTTTTGTTTCTTTATTGAATGTTGGCGTTAACTCATAACCTTCTACTTCTAATGACTTTAGGTAATTATTTGATGAGTATTCTTTTGTTGGTTTCTTTATTACTACTGGCTCATTTACTTTTATTGTTACTTTTGCATTATTTAGAGCATATCCTCTATCTACTGCTAGTTCTCTTAATTTTACATTTGAAGTTGTACAAGTTATGGTACCTGATGTTGTTGCTTTTATTGTTAGAGGGAAACTCTTTGAATTATATTTTGTATCCATATCTTCATAGCCCATATTTGCACTAGCACTTGCTCCTGCTCCACTACAAGATAGTGTTCCTTCGGTTGTGTAAATACCGCTATCTGCGGATACTACTGCGGTTACGGTTACGGTTTCTCCTTTGGTTATTGTACCACTACTAACTTTTATACTAACACTTGACGCAAATACAACCTTACTACTTATTAGTGTTATTATGAGTAAGAATATTATTAATTTTATTTTTTTCATACTTCCTCCTATTTATTTAAATTGGTATATCCTTTTAGATGTCTTAAAATGGCTAGGCAGTCATCTTTATCTATTTTGCCATCTTTGTTGGCGTCTGCTGCTTCTTTATATGCATCACTTAGATTAGCATATCCTTTTAATTCTCTAAGGATTGTTAGGCAATCGTCTTTATCTATTTTGCCATCTCCATTGGAGTCTCCATAGATAACTATTGTCATTTCTTTTTCTTCTTTGCTATTTCCAATAATTACTTTATCTCCTGATGTGAATACTCCACTTGTTTTATTGTTTCCTTTATTATCTTTTATGTTGATAGTGGCTTTATCACTTACTTTGGTTATGTTACTTATTAGACTATTTATACTTGTATTTTCTTCTATTCCATATATATAGTTATTATTATATTTTATTCCTGAACTATTTAAAATAGTATCTATTGTTATTACCTCTTCTTCTTTATCTTCATCTGTCTTAGGACTCTTCTTTACTTTAATTTTGTATACTCTAGTGTTTCCTGATTGTGATGTTACTTTTATGTCGATGTTTTCTTCTTCGTTATTTAGGGTTATATCTCCTGTTCCTACTACTTGAGCAGCCTCAACAATGCTACTAGCGGATACATTTATTTTATTTGTATTATATGGTACTGTTATTTCATAATTATATTTATCATAACTGAATCCATTTACTAATGTATTATTTACTTTTAATTCTTTTAGATAGTTATTTGGATTTCCTAGTCTTGGTGATTTTACTGAGTATGTTGGCATATCTTTATAGACTGGTATTGTAAATGATAATTCTTTATCGAAGTAATCTTTGACATTATCGAAATATGCATTATATGCTTTATCTGTTTCTTGGGCTATTACTGCTAAGTTCTGCATATATTGATGAGTAAAGTTTGATACATCGAACTTTTCATAGTATAGGGTATCTTGATTTACTTTATAGTAGTTATCATATATGTACTTTGCTCCTCCATAAATACCTTTATATGGAGTGTTCCAACCATTATTTACGGCATGTTTCATACCACGAAGTATTTTGTCTTGCCCCCATACGTTGATATTGAAGAAGTTATAGTAGTTTTTGTAGGTTGTTCCATTTAAGGTGAACTCTCCTCCCGCTCTTGGATCGGTTGTTTTGATACCTGATATTTCCTGCTCTATTCTAATTGCTATATGGAAAGCACTTACTCCTATATCACTGGTACTACCTACTATATCCTTAGCAACATTGCTATCTATTCCTGTATATACTGTATTCCAAAAGTTTTTATTTTTTAGTATTTTGGATACGGCGTTTTCGGTATGGTTATTATTGTAGTTTAATAATTCAAAGGCTAAGATATATTTTGTATTTAGGTATGTTCTTGGGTCTAGGTAGTAGGCTACTGCTAATGAAGAGGCGTCATACCAACCTACTTCTGTTGAATAGTATGAGAACTTATTGTTTAATATATCATAGGTATTTATTCCCATAGAAAAATAATTTGGGTCAAAGGCATTTCCTTCCAGTAAGTTACGACCAAAAGCGTTTTCTTCTCTTACTATTTTATCAAAGGTAAGAGGTACTTGTTCGGCTTCAAAGGTCCAATTTGGGTATCTTGCGTGTAGTTCTGCTAAATATGGTAAATAACTCTCAGGGAAGTTCTTTTTTCTTAATGTATTATAATAGTCTTCTAGGCTATTTGTTTTATAGTATTCATTTGCTCTATCACTTAACTTTGTTGTATCTACATAGTATGAGCAGACATATCCTGTATTTCCTTTGGTGTCTGTTACATTATAGTAGTATGGGCATTTTCCATCTGTTTCCTGGGAAGAATTAACTGTTACGGGTTGGCCACAACTTAATGGTACTCCTGTTGATGAGCCTGTTGGTGTTCTTTTTAGATATAGGTCTCCGGTATTTTCATAACATCTAATACTTCCATTAGTACTAGGAGCACTCATATAGTCTTCTTTTACATATATATTATCTCCATTGCTACTTTTACCTACATTGTTATCTTTATTATCATCTGTACTTGTACTTTTTTTTATATATGTACCACATACATATCCTTCTTCATTATTATATTTTATTTTATATAGACTAGTAGCACAAGTACCTCTACCATCTTTTCCGGCATTGGTATTTAATATTTTGACTTTGGTATTGCAACTTAGTCCTCCATTATTTATTTTATCTGTTCTATTTAAATCTCTAAACATATATAATGGAGAATCGTCTCCTATACATATTACTGTTCCATCTTCTTCGGTTAGTGGGGTTTCGGTTATTTTTATGAAATCTCCGCAAGCATAGCCTGATTTTATTCCTTGCCTTACTTGGTAGAAGGCACTATTACAACCAGAATCTTTATTATATCCAGCATTTGTGTTTAATACTTCTACTTCTGTATTACATACTAGGGAACTTGTTGCTCCAGCACTAACACTTGGTCTTAAATTAACTGGGTCTTTATTATCAGGACAATATACTGTTCCTTTTACACTAGCACTACATATATTAATAAAAGATAAAAATAATAAATTAAAAAATAATATCTTCTTCATATATAACTGGATATTT
>OIZL01001553.1_pt1 | contig 12062 bp, 8 predicted proteins | sample 1588541 | NCBI WGS metagenome assembly OIZL01 (sample SAMN03283285) | human gut metagenome | biome: human-associated habitat; material: feces | host: Homo sapiens | place: Peru | collected 2012 | reverse complement strand
TCCCTGCAAAACATTCTTCTGCCGCTGCTGCTTAACATTGGCCTGCTGGCGCTGGCGCTGTTCGGTTTCACGACCTTCCGGAATTATAAAGGTCGCAGCAGCACCTCGGGCGCCGGGCTCCCCTCCGCCGCCAATAGCGAACTGCGTCTGCTGCGCGCTATAAATGAAGAAATTGTTTCTTTGCTGCCGCTGGGGCTGCTGGTTCACGATCAGGAAGCCAACCGAACCCTTATCAGCAACCCTATTGCCGACCATCTGCTTCCGCACCTGAATCTGCAGAACATCACTAACATGGCGGACCAGCATCAGGGGGTGATCCAGGCCACCGTCAACAACGAACAGTATGAGATCCGCCAGTATCGCAGCCAGGTCGCGCCGCGCACGCAGATCCTGATTATCCGAGACCAGGACCGCGAAGTGCTGGTCAATAAAAAGCTCAAACAGGCCCAGCGCTTGTATGAGAAAAACCAGCAGGGCCGGACGACCTTTATGCGGCATATCGGCAGCGCCCTGAAGCAGCCAGCCCTTAACCTGGCGGCTGAGGCAGCGGCGCTCGACGGCGCGGAGAGCCGGACGCTGGCGCAGCATGCCGATGAGCTGGTCAAACTGATCGATGATATTCAGCTCGCCAACCTGCTGGAAAGCGATGCCTGGAAAACCAGCCAGTCGCTGTTCTCGGTGCAGGAGCTGATCGACGACGTCGTACCGGAGGTGCTGCCGGCGATGAAGCGCAAGGGTCTGCAGCTGCTGATCAATAACGCGCTCCCTGCCGGTGAGCAGCGCTACGGTGACCGTGAAGCCCTGCGACGCACACTGGTGCTGTTAATCCAGTATTCCATCACCACCACGCCTATCGGCAAGATCACCCTCGACGTCTGCCAGGAAGAGTCGGCCAGCGATCGCCTGACCTTCCGCATACTGGATACTGGCAACGGGGTCTCGGCAAACGAGATCGACAATATGCACTTCCCGTATCTCAATGAGACTCAGAGCGATCTGTACGGCAAAGCGAACGCCCTTACCTTCTGGTTATGTGACCGTATGACGCGCAAGCTGGGCGGGCAGTTGACCATCAAAGCGCGGGAGTCGCTGGGGACTCGCTATAGCCTGCATCTGAAAATGCCGGCCAGCGAAGAGGCGCCAGAGGCCGGCGAACATCTGCTGGATGACGTTATCGTCCTGCTGGATGTGACTTCCAGTGAAGTGCGGCGGATTGTCACCCGCCAGCTGGAGAGCTGGGGGGCGTCCTGCATCACGCCGGACGATCGGGCGACAAGTCAAGCGTTCGATCTGTATTTAACGGATAATCCGTCTAATCTTACTGCTTCGGGCTTGCTTTTAAGCGATGATGAGGTTGGGATACGCAAAATCGGCCCGGGCCAACTGCGGGTCAACTTTAATATTAGCACGGCGATGCAGGAGGCTATCCTGCAGCTTATTGAGCAGCAGCTGGCGGAGGAGGCGGTTCAGCCCGCCACCTCAGGAAACGAGAGTAACGCCGAACTCCATGCCAGCGGCTATTACGCACTGTTTGCCGATACGGTACCGGATGATGTTCAGAGATTGTATACTGAAAACGAAGCGGGTGATTTTGCTGCTCTGGCGCAAACCGCCCACCGCCTCAAAGGGGCATTTGCTATGCTTAATCTGATACCCGGCAAGCAGTTATGTGAAACGCTTGAGCATCTGATTCGCGAAAAGGATGCGCAAGGCATAGAAAAATATATCAGCGACATTGACGCTTACGTCAAGAGCTTGCTGTAGAAGGTAGCCTTATACATGAACACTATGAACGTAATTATTGCCGATGACCATCCGATCGTACTGTTCGGTATTCGTAAGTCACTTGAGCAAATTGAGTGGGTGAACGTCGTTGGCGAGTTTGAAGACTCCACGGCCCTTATCAACAATCTTCCGAAGCTGGACGCCCATGTGCTGATCACCGATCTGTCCATGCCCGGTGATAAATACGGCGACGGGATCACGCTGATCAAATACATCAAGCGCCACTTCCCGGATCTGTCGATCATTGTTCTGACCATGAACAACAACCCGGCGATCCTCAGCGCGGTGCTGGATTTGGATATCGAAGGGATCGTTCTCAAGCAAGGAGCGCCGACCGACCTGCCAAAAGCGCTGGCCGCGCTGCAGAAAGGGAAGAAATTCACACCGGAAAGCGTCTCTCGTCTGCTGGAAAAAATCAGCGCCAGCGGCTATGGCGATAAACGTCTGTCGCCGAAAGAGAGCGAAGTGCTGCGTCTGTTCGCCGAAGGCTTCCTGGTGACCGAGATCGCCAAAAAGCTCAACCGCAGCATCAAAACCATCAGTAGCCAGAAGAAGTCGGCAATGATGAAGCTGGGCGTGGAAAACGACATTGCGCTGCTGAACTACCTCTCCTCCGTCTCGCTGAGCTCGACGGACAAAGAGTAATCCCGACGCGCTCTCCGTCTCGCCCCGGCGAGACGGAGCTCCCAATTATTCCCGCCCTTTACGTACCCGCGCCGCATATACCGTCAGCGTTTGCTTCAGCACGTCAAGCGTCACCGGCTTGGACAGACAGCTGTCCATCCCCGATTCCAGACAGCGCTGCTTCTCTTCCGCCAGGGCATTGGCCGTTACGCCAATCACTGGCAGCGTCAGGCCAAGCTGACGAATGCGCTGCGTCAGACGATAACCATCCATATTAGGCATGTTGACGTCGCTGAGCACAATATCGATGTGCTGCTTGCTGAGGACGTTGAGCGCGTCGACCCCGTCGTTGGCGGTCACGCACTGGTAGCCGAGCGATCCCAACTGATCCGCCAGCAGGCGGCGGTTGATCGGATGATCGTCGACCACGAGAATCATCATGTCGTCGTTATTGCCGACCTGCGCCTCCGGCGCCATCAGCGCCCGGCTATTCTCCACACTGGCCAGCGCGACGTGGAAAATACGTCCCAACAGCGGCAGCAGTTCATGCGGCGTCGTCACGCTATGCAGCCACTCGCCGGCGGCCCGCTCCTGCGGAATACCGATATGACGACGGCAGAAGATGACCATCGCCCTTCCCTGCCAGCCGCTCAGCGCTTCATCGTCAGTGAGTAAGACATCCTCGGCGTCCGGGGTTTCTCCGGCATGGCGGCGTACCGTCAGGCCGTGATAGCTGAGCAGCGAGGTGACGAACATCGCCAACGAGGTGTTGTGGATGGCCAGCCAGCAGGTCTTGCCAGCGAAACCGTCCGCCGTCACCTGCGGCGTGTTCTGCACGCCATACAGCGGGATGCGGATGGTAAAGCGGCTGCCCATTCCCGGCTCCGTTTCCACGGCGATATCGCCATCCATCATGCTGATCAGTTTTTCGCAGATCGCCAGGCCAAGGCCGGTGCCCTGGAAGTTGCGCTGCACGCCGGTCCCCACCTGGAAGAAGGGATCGAACAGGCGCAACACCTCTTTCGCCGGGATCCCCTCCCCGGTATCGCGGACGCTGATCTGCAGATAATCCCCCGCACACTGGACGTGCAGGATAATACAGCCGGTGTCGGTGAACTTAATCGCATTGCTCAGCAGGTTAGAGATCACCTGCTGCAGGCGCATCGGGTCGCCGGACATCTGCTCCGGGACATCCGGCTCGATAAAACAGTACAGACCCAGCTGCTTGCGCACCACCAGCGGCAGATAGTTGGCACAGTATTTCCTGTACAGCGGCTGCACCAGCTGCCGGAAGTTCTGCATTTCTTCTTCGGGCAGCGGCAGCTCAAAGCAGCCGCCTGCAAGGGCTGCTTTGCGGGCAGCGGTTTCCTCCTGTGCCCAGAGCTGGCGCTCGTACTGCGCCGATGCCCGGGCGCACGCTTGCAGGGTCTGCCGGTATTCCTCCGGCAGTGCATCCCATGTGCGGCCGGAAGCCAGCTGCACCTCCGGTACGCGGCTGTGCTCATCGGCCATGTAGTACCGCGCCACCTTGTAGTGCTCCATGGAATAGTAGGCCGGCCAGTTGTTTTCGGCGGCATCGATCTGCCCGGTCTCAAGCGCTGAGTAGACGTCGCTGTACGCCGTGGTCTCCGGCACTGCACCCAGCAGGCGGATCATGTCGATCACGATCTGCGAATCCTGCACGCGGATGGTCTTGCCCTGCAGATCGTTCAGGCTGCGCACCGGCTGACGGGCATAGAACGAGCGGGCACCCGCGTCGTACCAGCTCAGGCCTACCCTTCCCTGTGCGGTAAAGTCCTGCAAAAACTCTGCTCCGATGCTGCCATCCAGCACGCGCCACATATGGTCGGCATCCCGGTAGAGATACGGCAGCAGCAGCACGTTGAGCCGGGGCAGATCGTCCGTAGCCGCCGAAAGCGACACACGGGCAAAATCTACGCCGCCAATGGCAAGCTGCTCCCACACTTGCTGCTCTGAGCCGTACTCGCCGTTCGCTTTGACCTGAATGACCACCTTGCCCCCGGTCTGCTGCTGCACAAGGTCCGCAAAATACTGTGCGCCCTGCGTGGTGGGGTACCCGGCGGGCTGGTTGTCGGCATAGGTCAGCACATAGTCCGGTGTGGTCTGCGGCTTTGCACTACAGCCTGCCAGCTGCAAGGCTGCAAAGCCCAGCCCGGCTAAAAAAGTCCGTCTGCGCATGGTGCCCTCCCTCCCTTTGCAGATAGTATAGCGCACAAGACTGCCTTTGTGCAAGAGACAAGAAAAGGCGGTGCCCGCCGCAAAGCAGGTACCGCCTTTTTAGGAGAAGAAGAATAAGAACAAGAAGGAGATGTCTCAGTTACATCAGGCCCATTGCCTGCGGCAGTGCGGTAGACACTGCCGGGATAAAGGTGACCAGCAGCAGGCCGCCGATGATGGCCACATAGTACATAAGCATGTACGGCATGACCTTGGAAAGCGAGGTGCGCCCCACCTTGATGCCCACGAACAGGGCGTTGCCCACAGGCGGGGTGATGTTGCCGATGCAAAGGTTATACACGAGGATCAGACCGAACTGGATGGTGCTCATGCCAAAGCTCTGGCAGATGGGCAGGAACAGCGGGGTGAAGATGAGGATGGCCGGGGTCACATCCATAAAGGTGCCGGACACCAGCAGGATCACGTTCATGATGAGCAGGATGATGTACTTATTGCTGGTCAGGCTCAGCAGGGCTGCTGCAACCGCATCCGGGATCTGCAAAAAGGCCATGACCCAGCCCAGAATGTTGGAAACGCCCACCAGGAACACCACCATGCCGGACATCTTGGCAGAGTCCACGATGATCTTCCACAGGCTTTTCAGGTTGATGGAGCGGTAGCAGAAGGCAAGCACCAGTGCATAGACAACGGCAATGGCAGAGCCTTCGGTGGCAGAGAACACACCGCCGATGATGCCGCCGATGACCACGATGATCAGGGACAGGGAAGGCAGAGCGCGCAGGGTGCAGACGCCGAGGTTTTTCCAGTCGAACTTGCCGGGGGTGCCTTTATAGCCCAGCTTGACCGCCAGCAGCACGCCCACCACGCAGCAGCACAGCGCCCAGATGATGCCGGGGATGTAACCAGCCATGAACAGCGCAGCCACAGAGGTGCCGCCGGACGCCAGCGAGTAGGTGATCAAGGCGTTGGACGGCGGGATCAGCAAACCGGAGCAGGAGGAAGCAGCGTTGGTGGCAGCGGTCACAGCGGGGTCGTAGCCCTGCTCGTCGGCACCGTCGCGGATCATGGAGCCAACAGCAGCAGCCGCAGCGGATGCAGAGCCGGAGATGGCACCGAACAGGGCGTTGGTGCCGATGTTGGTCACCAGCAGTGCGCCGGGCATCTTGCCCAGAATGGCCATGACGAAATCCACCAGACGCTTGGCGATGCCGCCCTGATTCATGATGTTGCCGGCTAGAATAAAGAACGGGATGGCGGTCAGACTGAACTTGCTCATGCCCACAAAGGTGCGCTGGGCAGCGGTCAGCACGGCAACATTCAGATCAATGGAAGAAAGAATGGCAGTCAGGGAAGAGACTGCAATGGCGTACGAGATGGGCACGCCGAGGAACAGCAGCACCAGCAGCACTGCCAGAATTACGAGTAACGCTTGAATTGCCACAGCTTAGTCCTCCTTATTTTCCTTGTCGGCATCGGCAGCCATTTCGGCTTCCACCTTTGCAAAGTCTGCATCCTCCGGGGTATCCAGACAGATGGAGCCGTTGGCGATGCCGATAATGTTCAGCACGGAATACACCAGAATGATCACGCCGCAGATGGGCATGACCCAGTAGAACACGCCCACGGCAACGCCCAGCGAGGAGGTCTGCTGTCCCATAGCCAGCTGGGACACCTGAAAACCGCCGAACACCAAAATGGTCGCGGAGAAGATGAAGGCGATGACCTCGGCAAAGATGTGGAACGCCTTGCGCATGGTGGGGTTGAACCGATCCACCAGCACGGGGATGTTCATGTGGCCGCGCTCGCCAGAGACGATGGTGGCACCCAGCATGGTGCTCCAGCCGAACAGATAACCCACCAGTTCCTCCGACCATGTGGAGGGAGAGTTGAAGATATAACGTACAATGACCTGATAGGTGGTCAGCACCACCATAACCGTCATGCTCAGACCTGCCAGCAGGTTGAGCACCTTGTTCAGGGTATTTCTCAGTTTTTCCATGATGCTCCTCCTCAGTCCGCAGTGTGGGCAGCGTTGTGCTGCTGGATCAGGTCATAAATGGGCTGCAACTCCGGGTTTGCTGCCAGCACGGAATCGTGCAGGGGGGCCATAGCCTCCTGAAACGGTGCAGTGTCCGGGTAAATAAAGTTGACGTGCTGCTCATTCTCAGCCTTATCTTTCGCCTCAGCCACAGCATCCTCCCAAGCATCCTGCTCGGTGCGCTTCACGATCTGGAAACCCTCTTCAAAGATCGCGCGCTCCTCGTTGCTGAGTTCGTTCAGGAAGGCGTAGTTTGCCACCAGCAGGTCCGGCACCATCTGGTGCATATCGTAGGAGTAATACTTGCAGATATCGCCGTGACCGTTATCGGTCAGAGCCAGCTCGTTGTTCTCGGCACCGTCCAGAATACCGGCCTGCAGTGCGGTGTACACATCACCGAAGCCCATGGGCGTAGCGGTGCCGCCCAGCAGACGCATCATTTCCACGTTGGTGGGCGATTGCTGCACGCGGATCTTCAGACCCTTCAGGTCGGAGGGCTGGTTGATGGGGGTCTTGATGGTGTAGAAGTTGCGGGTGCCGGCATCCAGCCATGCCACCGTTTCCAGACCGGCCTTGGAAGTGGTCTTGAAAATGGGGTCCGTCACCTCGGGGTCGTCCATCGCCTCGTGGTAGGCTTCTACGCTGGAGAACAGGTAAGGCAGGTTGAAGATTTGGTATTTGGCACTGAAGGTCTCCATGATGGCAGTGGACGCCACCACAAAGTCGATGGCACCGGTCTGGGTCAGCTGCACCATTTCGGTCTGGGAGCCCAGCAGCTCGCTGGGGTACACCTCCACACGGTACTTGTCGCCCAGCTTCTCGTTGATGTAGTTGGCAAAGGCTTCCAGTCCCAGATGATCCGGGTGGGTCTGGGACTGCACATGGCCGATGCGCACGATCTTGCGGTCGTCACCGGAGCCGGCGCCGCAGCCGGTAAGCATCATGCTGCTGGTCAGTGCCGCTGCGCCCATCAGCGACAGAAACGTTCTTCTCTTCATGAATGGCATCCTCTCTTTTCGCGTTTTTTCTATGATTTTATTTTAACAACTCGTTCATTTTTGCGAAACCGGATTATTTTGTGAAACGCAGTACGATTTTGTCTTTGTTGTATCCAAGTACAATTTTTGTGTTTTTTGGACGAAAGAAACTGGCAAAAATAAAAAAGCACTCGTTCCTCTCCTGCCGGCAGGCAGGAAAGAACGCGTGCTTCCTATATATCCGAGTTATCCCTGTACCGCTTTTTCTGCTGCGGCCATGCGGTATTCCGAAGGGGTCTGGCCGATCAGGCGCTTGAACACCCTTGTAAAATAGTTGGCGTCGCTGTAACCCACAGCAGCACCGATGTCCTTCAGGCTCAGGCGCGGGTCCAAAATCAGCTGGCGCGCCTTGTTCACCCGGTATTCGTTCAGGTAGGCCGAAAAGTTTACCTTAAAGCACTGCTTGAACAACTTGCAGAAGTAGGCGTCGGAGTAGCGCAGCGCAGCGGCGGCATCCTGCATGGAGATATCCTCCCCATAGTGGGCGTCGATAAAGCGGCTGATCTCGGCACGGATGATGGCGGTACGCATATCCTCGTCCTCTTCCCGGCGGAGGGGCTCTGCAGGCGCAGGGGGCTGTGCCGGGCGGGCAGGCAGCGGCACCGACACCTGCCGGATGGCATCCTCCACCGCGAATACCAGTTCCTGCTCGTTGTAGGGCTTGAGCAGATAGTCCAGCGCCCGTACAGAGATCGCCTGCCGTGCATAGTCGAACTTATCAAAGCCGGTCAGGAACAGGATGGCGCAATTTCTGTCTGTTTCTCGGATCTTGCGCGCCACCTCCAGCCCGGTGAGACCCGGCATTTCAATGTCCAGCACAGCCACCTGCGGCGCTTCGCGGGCAAAAATTTCCAGAGCCTCTCTGCCGTTTTTTGCTTCATACAGGCAGATCAGATCTCCCAGATACTTCTGCAAAGTCCGGCACAGCACCTTGCGCTCGATCAATTCATCCTCTGCCACCAGCAATTTGCACTTCACGAGAGCGTCTCCTCCTTTTCTTCCGGCTGCTGCGTCTGCGGGAGCTCAAACCGCACCACAGTACCGTGACCTGCGCGGCTGTATATCTGCATTTTTCCGCCCGGATACAGCATCCCGATGCGGCGGGAAATGTTGCCAAGGCCTATGCTGCGTCCGGTCTGCTCGCTCTGCGCAATTTTAGTTTGCACAGCGTCCAGTTCCTCTGCGGTCATTCCCTTGCCGTTGTCCGCGACCGTGAGCACCAGCACCTTGCCCTGCATCCATGCCCGCAGCAGGATGCGTCCGCCTTCCTCGCGGGACTTGAGCCCATGCGAGTAAGCGTTTTCCACCACCGGCTGCAGCATAAAGGACGGCACCAAAACCGCCGCAGGCTGCACCCGGATGCTTTTTTCAACGGTAATGCGTCCGTCGAACCGCATTTGCTGCAAATAAATGTAGTCCTCCAGCCCGTCCAGTTCCTCCTCCAGCGTGATCTGCTGGCGCTTGGTGCGCAGGTTGTGCCGGAACAAACTGCCCAAATGCACGATCATCTGGTCGGTGGTGGAAGCATCCTCCAGCCGCGCCATGCAGGAGATCATGTTCAGGGTGTTGAACAGAAAATGCGGATTCACCTGACTTTTAAGCACCTCCAGCCGGGTGTGTTCCAGATCCTTTTCCAGCGCAAGGTTCCGCACCTCTTCCCGGTGCAAGGCCTGCTGCGTGGTCAGTTGCTGCGCCATGGCGTGCTTCATCTGGTTAAAGGTTCCCGTCAGCCGCCCCACTTCGTCGCTGCTTTTCACCGGAAGATCCGGGCTTGAAAGATCCCCCTCGGCAATGCTGCGGGAAGCCTGCGCCAGCCGCAGCAGCGGACGCACCACCGCGCGGCTCAGCACCCGGATGAGCAGCAGCATCAGCGCGGCTGCCGTCAGGAACAGCCCCAGATACAGCCACGGCAGATGCCGGATGTGAGCCGCCGTGCTGCTGTAAAGGGCGTTTTCCTGTTCCAGCGTGGCCTGTGTCAGACGTAGCGCATACTCGGCAAGGTAGTCCTGCAGCGCCATCACATGGTACATCTGTTCAATGTAGGTATCTGCCGAGGGCGAAAGCTGCAAAAAAGCATCCCGCTCCTGCCGGTACCCCGCGTACCCTTGCAAAAGGTTCCATGTACGGGCATAGCGTTCTTCACCGATGCGGGCATAATCGAAGGGCAGGGCCGCAAGGCTCTGCTCGGCAGCGGCGCAGGCGGCGGTATAGGCCTGCTCGGTTTCAGAAGTAGGCTGGCGCACATAGCGTGCAAAGGCCTGTGCTTCGTCCTTGAGGGCGTTTTGCACCGTGTAGCAGACGGCGTTGTCGGCCAGCAGCGTATCAAAGGAGCGCACCGTCCATTGACCTGCCATGGTAGCAATGCCGGTGGAAAGCATGGTGACCAGCAAAATCGCGGCAAGCCATGCCGTGACCTTGCGGCGCAGGGATATACCGCCCTGCGCGGTTTTGTTCCGTGCCATACGCTTTCCCTCCTGTCCTTGCAGCACCCAGCCTTTTTTATAAGTATAATGATCTCCCGGAAAAAGTGCAACTGCAAAAAAGCACCGGTTTTCGCAAGGGAGCCGATGCTTGCAGGCAATATTCCTGTGACCAACGATGACCCCAATCGCCGTTACACCGTTATTAACGGTTATCCTGTCGTTCTCAGTTTTGCAAAAGAACCCAATCCGGGTGTCTTTGAGCGTGTCCGTGACATTCTGCTCGCCACCAGCTATACCAAAAAGACCAGCTGACATCGTGGACGAGGACAAAAGAATGCGCTATACTGAGGATGGCAGTGGTATTCGGAGCAATCCATGAACCACGACCAACCGTTCTTTGATAACCGAATATCGTTCATCCTCGCTTTTATAGCGAAAGTGAGGAACCCCCTATGACTGAAAATAAAAACCGTGTCTGCTGCCTGTACCGTGTTTCCACCGATAAGCAGGTGGATTTCAACTCGAACCATGAAGCAGACCTTCCCATGCAGCGCAAGGCGTGTCACAAATTTGCCGAAGCAAAGGGCTGGGTCATCGTCCATGAAGAACAAGAAGAAGGCGTGTCTGGCCACAAAGTCCGCGCAGAAGCCCGTGACAAGCTGCAAATCATCAAGGATTATGCCCGAAAAGGCAAGTTTGACATTCTGCTGGTGTTCATGTTCGATCGAATCGGACGCATCGCAGATGAAACGCCATTTGTCGTAGAATGGTTTGTGCGAAACGGCATCCGGGTGTGGAGTACCCAAGAGGGTGAGCAGCGATTCGACAACCACACTGACAAATTGCTGAACTACATCCGCTTCTGGCAGGCAGACGGCGAAAGCGAAAAAACTTCTGTCCGTACCCGTACCAGCCTGCGGCAGCTTGTGGAAGAAGGACACTTCAAGGGCGGCAGTGCGCCGTATGGTTATGACCTTGTGAAAAGTGGCCGCATCAACAAGCGCAAGCACGAACTGTATGAACTGCACATCAACGAGCGTGAAGCTGCCGTAGTTCGGATTATTTTCGACAAGTATGTGCATGAAGGCTATGGACCGCAGCATATCGCAACTTATCTGAATGGTAACGGCTACCGTGCAAGGTCTGGGAAATGCTGGCATCCGGCAAGTATCCGTGGAATGGTTCGGAACCTGACCTATACAGGCGTTCTCCGCTGTGGGGATGCCCATTCGGAATTGCTGCAAGAGTTGCAAATCATCCCAGCGCAGCAGTTTGAAGCCGCCCAGCGTATCCGTGAAAATCGTTCTAACCGTGCAGCACAAGAATCCGAATATCGCGTTCCGCTGAACATTCACGGACAATCTCTGCTTTCGGGCAATGCTTATTGTGGACATTGCGGTGCAAAGCTGACCTTGACTTCCAGCCGGAAGTGGCGCAAGCTCTCCGATGGAACACTGGACGATACGCTCCGTGTCCGTTATACCTGTTACGGAAAGCTCCGTAAGCAGACCGGCTGCACCGGGCAGACGGGTTACACGGTACATATTTTGGATGAGATCATTGATAAGTCAGTCCGTCAGATCTTTTCCAAAATGAGAGGCATCCCGAAAGAGCAGATCATTACAAGGCGTTACGAGCGGGAAGTTGTCGAACGTAAGAATCATCTGCAAACTATTCAGGTAGAGCGGGATAAAGCCCAAAAAGACTTGATTTCCCTGAAAGCCGAGATTCTTGCCTGTATCAAAGGTGAGAGCGTCCTTCCCAAAGAAACCCTTGCCGAGATGATTACAGCGCAGGAGGAAAAACTTCGGGAATTGGATGCTCTTTATGAATCTTCCTACGCAGAAACGGAAAAAACTGCCGAACTGATGGACAACGTATCAAAACTGTACGAAGAACTGATTTCTTTTTCTGATCTCTACGACAGTGCCAGTTTTGAAGCAAAGAAAATGATCG
>OIZL01001552.1_pt1 | contig 12064 bp, 12 predicted proteins | sample 1588541 | NCBI WGS metagenome assembly OIZL01 (sample SAMN03283285) | human gut metagenome | biome: human-associated habitat; material: feces | host: Homo sapiens | place: Peru | collected 2012 | reverse complement strand
ATAACTCATAAGTGAGTTAAACATTATAAGATCTATTATTGTAAGTCTAGATGCATAAATTAAATAAAAACCATAAGTATTAACTATAAAAAATGCTAATTCATATATTATATTTTTAAAAGTATTAAAAAAGTTAATATCATTTGTAAATGTATAGTTATCAAAAATAAGCGATGACATTTTACTTTCAATTTTATTTAAAACATTACTTGTTTCGTCTAAATTTTTAATACTACTTATCATATCAATATTTTCAATAATTACATTATTTGATTCCGTTTGATATTCAATGTTTTTTCTAATTCTTTTGTAAATATATGGATTTAACAAAAGTGAGAAGATTACATAAATAATTACAAATAAACTTAATATAAAAGTCATTTTTACATTTATTATACAAAGTGATATAAATGCGCCAAAGGTAATAAAAAAATCTAAAAAACAAGTTACAAAAATTTCAGAAAATAAATTTTTAATACTTTGTAATTCATTTACCCTTGTCATAATCTCTCCAGTTGTCCGAAAGCAAATAACATTGTAAGGTAAGTAAAATAAATGATTTATAAAATTTTTAAATACGCTAACATCTATATTTTTATTAATATGGTTTTCATAGTAACTTTTTAAATATTCAAATATAATTTTAAATAGCAAAATTATTAAAAATATCAGTACTATAAATTTTATTAACATTTGATCTTTATTTGTAGTAACATACTGATTCATAACTTTAAAATATAGTGTATTTAATATTGTTAATATCATTAGTAAAATACTTGTGAGTAAAACATTTATACATAGTTTTTTATTTGCAATAATTATTTTTGCAAAGAGTGAATAAATATTACTACCTTTTTCAAGTAATAAAATTTTATCTCTTACGCAAAATTCAATTACTACCTGTGAAAAAATTTTATCAAATTCTGACTTTTTCATTTTAACTTTACCCTTGCTTGGATCCATAAGCACATACTCATCGCCATTTATCTTATACAAACACATAAAATGTGTTAACCCATTTTTATAAATAACGTGAACAATTGCTGGTAAAATTATTTTAGATAAGTCTTTATCTTGAATTTTTTTAGCACAAGCGTCAAAACCATACTTTTCTGCAGCTTTAAGAATGTTATAAACGCTCACTCCGTCATAAGAGGTATATGTATCTAATCTAATTTTTTCAAGTGGTACATATCCACCATAAAACTTAATAATTGATGAAAGACAACACGCTCCACAGTCCTTTACATCTTTTTGACATTCAACAACAATTTTATTTTTCACTTCTATTTCCTCCTTACACTTATATTCTTACCGCTTGAAAGCCGTTTTCCTTTTTTTTTTTGAAATTTGTTAAAAAAAATTTAAAATTTGACATTTTTTTAACACTTATTTACGAATTTTTACAGCGTTTTTTATGTGAATATTTTCTTTTACTTTACAATATACTTTACTATGTAAGGAGGAAAATAGAAAAAATTGATAAATAAACAAAATTTATGGTTTATTACCCTATTTGCACTGATTTTAATACTTGGAATTTACTATATTTCTTTGCCAGAAGGAACAATAGCAACTTTTAAAGAAACAGAAAATAAACTTGATAATGCAATAAAAGTTACAGATTCTGATGTAATTATCGCTTTAAAATTAAACGAAGAGGAAAAAATTTTAAAAAAGATGGAAGACGCTCGAAAAATACTTCTTGATACTTCTTCAGGAGTAGATGAAAAAAACGAAGCCTATAATACCTTAAAAGAATTAAATTATAAAAAAGGTAAACTTAATGAAATCGAAACACTTTTAAAAGAAAAATTTAACCTTTCCTCATGTGTAACAATTTCTGGAAATAAAATAAATATTACTTTAAATTCTAAAGATGAAGGCAAAAAATTTGCAAATAATATTATAAGGGAAGTTCAAAGTTTGTATGATACTCAAATGTATATAACTGTTAAATTTCAAGATAAATAATCCATTTAATAGCCTTTTTTTATTTTTTTCATATAATATATTGAAATAAGGAAAGGATGGCCTATGAAAAAGCTGCTTACAAATAAAGAGCAAGAAATTTTCGATTTGCTAGCTCAAAATAAATCAACTAAAGAAATAGCCCAAATATTAAAAATTAGTCAAAAAACAGTTCGTAATCATATTTCTAATACAATGCAAAAATTAGGCGTCAAAGGCCGATGTAATGCTATTATAGAATTACTTCGTCTTGGAGCAATTTCAATTGATTAATTAAAGCCTTCGGGCTTTTTTTGAATAATAAAAAAGTTATTTAATATAATTTATTAGGTGGTTTATTATGCTAAAAAAAAGAGCTTTACGAAGAATAATTATTTCAACGCTTGCTCTATTTGTATTATTATTAATTTATGTTTTTCCTAAAAGTGATGAACTTGATATTCCAAATGAAATTATTTTTACAAATGAAATAACTATACCAATTTATACAGTAGATCAAAATAATTTAGTGGCAAGAACAAATATTATAAAAAAAGAAAATGATGATATTACTTATATTATAAATGTTTTAACTAAAAAATCTAATTATTCAAATTATTTAATGACAAATTTTTTACCAATTATTCCAGAAAATACAAAGCTTATTAATTACTCACTTAATGATAAAGTTTTAAAACTAAATTTTTCAAAAGAACTACTTAATGTTAATGAAAATGATGAAGAAAAAATGATAGAAAGTTTAGTTTACTCTCTATGTAACTTAAAGGATGTTGATAAAATAATTATTTTTGTAGAAAATCAAAAATTAAATGAACTTCCTCATTCAAAGAAAAAATTACCAGCATCTCTTGATAAAAATTATGGAATAAATAAAGTTTATGATATAAATACATTTAAAAGTGTTACAAAAGCCACTATATATTTTATGAGTAAATATGAAAATAATTATTATTATGTACCAATTACAAAAATAACTAATGATAGTCAAAACGCAGTTGAAATTATAATTAATGAACTTAAAAGCACACCTACTTATGAAAATAATTTAATATCATTTTTAAATGCCTCATATACACTTAAAAACTATGAACTTTTAGAAAATGAAATTAACTTATCTTTTGATAATAATATGCTTTTAAGTCTTAAAAATAATGATCTTTTAGAAAAAGTTAAATATTCTATTGAACTTTCTTTAAAAGATACATTTAATGTTGAAAATGTTGTTATAAATTTTAACTAAAAAGGCATACTAAATACGGAGATGATTTTGTGCCTATCATTGCATATAAAGAAAAATTAAAAGATTTAAAAGTTAGTTTTGCTTTTAATACATGTTACTGTAAAGAATATAAATTAAAAATTAAAAATTCAGACATTTGTTTTTATGAAGAAAAAAGTATTATAAAAGATACTATAAAAAACTTTAATGAAAATGAATTTAATATGTATATTGATAATTTTAAAATTTATTATGTTGCCCTATCCAAATATTTTATTGATAAAATTCCTAATGTTTTTTCTATAAAATTTGAAAAAAAGAATGAAATTTGCACTTTTTATGCCGATGAAATTGAAAATTTTCTGAAAAACAATTAATTTTTACTTGATATTAGAATATGTTTGATATATAATTTAATTGTGCTGTCTCCGTAGCTCAGTTGGATAGAGCAACCGCCTTCTAAGCGGTCGGTCGTTGGTTCGAATCCAATCGGGGATACCAATTAAAAATTACTTATGATTAAATTCATAAGTTTTTTTTATATCTACGCCCGACCACTTATAAAAAAAATTATAAATAATCAACTAAAAAAAGTAGACTACTCTACTTTTCCATCTAAACTAAAACTTTTAGCATCTGTTATTTTAACATTTACAATATTACCAATTTCTTTTTTATCACATTTAACATTAACAAGTTTCATTGTATCTGTATAGCCATAACATTTTGTTTTATCTTTTTCACTTTCACCAATTAAAAGTACTGGCACTACTTTATTAATTAATTTTTCATTACTTTCTTTTGAATATTTATTTACAAGTTCATTTAATCTATGAAGTCTTTCTTCTTTTTCTTTTATAGTTACATCATCTTTCATAAATGAAGAGGCTGTACCTTTTCTTTCAGAATAAATAAATGTATATGCTCCATCGTATTTAAGTTTATTAACAATGTCAAGTGTTTCTTCAAAGTCTTCATTAGTTTCACCTGGAAAACCTACTATAATATCTGTGGTTATGCATACATTTGGTATTTTTTCTTTCATTTTATTAAACAATGTAATATACTGCTTTTTTGTATATTTGCGATTCATTTTCTTAAGTATCTTATCACTTCCAGATTGAATAGGAAGATGAATATAAGGCATGACATTTTTATATTTAGCAATTATATCTATCATTTTATCAGTAAAATTCCAAGGATGTGAGGTAACAAAACGAAGTCTTGGTATACCTAATTTAGCAACGCCCTCTAAAAGATCTGCAAAATCATAACCTAAATTTAAATCGTTTCCATAAGCATTAACATTTTGGCCAAGTAAAGTTATTTCTTTATAGCCAGATTTCACTAAACATTTGCACTCTTCTAAAATGGCTTCCATTTTTCGACTTCTTTCTCTTCCTCTTGTAAATGGAACAATACAATATGTACAAAATTTATCACATCCAAACATTACATTTACCCAAGCAGATACTTTAGAATCTCGCTTGTAAGAAAAGCCTTCAGGAACAATATCACTATTTGAGTGAACTAAAATATTTTGCTTATCTAATTTCTCTATTAATAAATGAGGTAAATCAAATAAATTATTTGGACCAATTACTATATCTACATATTTATGATTTTTTTCAATTTCTTCGACTACATCCTCTTGACCTGCCATGCATCCCATTAAAACAATTATTAAATCAGTTTTTTCTTTTTTTAAATGCTTACATCTTCCTAAATAACCAAATACTTTATCGTGAGCATTTTCTCTAATTGCACAAGTATTAAGAACTACAACATCAGAATTTTCTAAAACATCTGTTTTAACAAAACCTAATTTTTCTAAATAAGATGCAATTGCTTCGGAATCGTGTACATTCATTTGACAACCATAAGTTCTTAAAAAATATTTTTTACCATCATAAATATTTTTTATTTTTTCATCTATATTTTGATATTTAATTTCAACTTTAGTTCGATCTTTAGCTACTTTATAATCTGGTTTTAACATATAATCACTTCCAATTTCTAAAATATTATAGCAAAAAAAAATATTAATTGAAAGGGGTTTGGATGAGAAAAAAGTTTGTAAGGTATGTGAGGTACTTTTTAGCATAGTAATGTAAATAATTTATAATTATTTATTAAGAAGAATTATCCAAAACCCGCTTTCAAATAGTAATTTACACTATTTATTTTTATAAATCAAGGACTTCGACAAACGTTATCAAAATGTTACAAATTTCGACATTTTTCTTAAGTAAAAAAAGCCTATTTTTTAGGCTCTATTTTAGTTATTCCACCCATATATGGTCTTAAAACCTCTGGAATAGAAATACTTTTATCTTCATTATAATTATTTTCTACAAAAGCAATCAATGCTCTTGGAGAAGCAAGTACAGTATTATTTAATGTATGAACAAAATATGTTCCATTTTCTGATTTAGTTCTAATTTTAAGTCTTCGTGCTTGAGCATCAGAAAGATTTGAACAAGAACCTACTTCAAAATATTTTTTTTGTCTTGGACTCCAAGCCTCTATATCACATGATTTTACTTTAAGGTCTGCAAGGTCTCCACTACAACATTCTAATTGTCTTACTGGAATATCTAAACTTCTAAAAAGCTCTACTGTTGCTTTCCACATTTTTTCATACCAATTAAAGGCATCTTCCGGTTTGCATAAAACTATCATTTCTTGCTTTTCAAATTGATGTACTCTATAAACTCCTTTTTCTTCAAGACCGTGAGCTCCACCTTCTTTTCTAAAGCATGGTGAATATGAAGTAAGAGCTATAGGAAGTGATTTTTCATCAACAATTTGTCCTAAAAATCTACCTATCATTGAATGTTCACTTGTACCAATTAAATATAAATCTTCCCCTTCTATTTTATACATCATAGCTTCCATTTCTGGAAATGACATTACTCCTTCTACAACTGATGCATGTATCATAAATGGTGGAATGCAGTACGTAAAACCTTTATTTATCATAAAATCTCTTGCGTATGATAGCATTGCACTATGAATTCTTGCAATATCCCCAGTTAAATAATAAAATCCTTCCCCAGAGGTTCTTCCTGCACTTTCCTTATCAAGTCCATTAAAACTTTCCATTATATCAGCATGATAAGGCACTTCATAATCTAAAACTTTAGGTTCACCAAATCTTTGAACTTCAACATTTTCACTATCATCTTTACCAATAGGTACACTTGGATCAATAATATTAGGAATCAACATCATACTCTGCCTAATTTGATCCTCTAAACGTTCTTCTTCTACTGTTAACCCAGCAATTTGTGAATTAAGTTCGTTAACATGTTTTTTTGCTTCTTCAACTTTTGTAAATTCTTTATTTTTTATATAAGTACCAATCATAGAACTTATATTATTTTTTTCACAACGAAGCTCATCAACTTTGAATTTAGTTTCACGATATTTTTTATCTTTTTCTTTGATTTCATCTACTAAAGGTATTTTTTCATCTTGAAACTTTTTTCTAATATTTTCCTTTACTAAATCACTATTTTCTCTAATTAAATTAATATCTATCATTTTTTCCTTCCTTTCATTAAAAAAGACACACACATCTACTTTTTAAGGAGCAATGCTGCGGTGCCATCCTTTATATAACTTAATTATTCTTTAACGGAAATTACCCGAAGTTTATTAAACTTTCTAGAAAGTAGATTCATAAATATTTATTTATTAACTTTCATCAACCGTTAACTTTCTTTAAAATAAATTATTTATTACTATTCTTCCATCACTGATTTACAAATTTATTTTAGCACTTTATTATTTATTTTACAAGAAAAATATATTTTTTATAAAATTTGATTTTTTTTAACAAATATACTCTAAAAAAGAAAACAACCTTCAAACAGTAAGAATATTGATAAAATATGCTAGATGTACTAAAACAGTTAGATGAGGTTAGCAAGAAAGAAGATGTTATTAATTGCCACTAAAGCAGAACATAGTAAAAATGTTTAATTTTTCACAAAAAAGTAATTATGAAAATTATTTACTTTTTTTTCAAATTTTTCCAGTTGATTTTTAATGTTAGTTAGATATAATATTATTAGAAACATTTGTTTGTAAGGAGGCATTATGGAAAATAATAATATTATTTGCATTGATTTAAAAAGTTTTTTTGCATCATGTGAATGCATAAGGCTTAATAAAGATCCATTTTCCTATCCTCTTGTAGTTGCAAATCCAAATCAAGGTGATGGTGCTATTACCCTTGCAGTTACTCCATATTTAAAAACTTTAGGTGTTCCCTCACGAGGAAGAATTTTTGAAATACCTAAAAATATTAAATATGACATTATTATGCCTCATATGAGTTATTATATTCAAAAAAGTAAAGAAGTAGTTTCAATTTATTTAGATTACGTTTCAAAAGATGACTTACATATATACTCCATTGATGAATGTTTTTTGGATGTTACACACTATTTAAAACTATATAAAAAAACTGATTATGAACTAGCTAAGGAAATACTTGAAAATATTTATAAAAAAACTGGTCTTACTGCTACTGCAGGTATTGGTCCAAATATGCTTCTTGCAAAAGTAAGTATGGATATTGAAGCAAAACACAATAAAGATAATATTAGTAAATGGACTTATGAAGATGTAGAAAAAAAACTTTGGAAAATATCACCATTAAGTAATATGTGGGGAATTGGTAAAAATATGGAAAGAAACTTAAATAAAATGAATATTTTTTCTATTGAGGATCTTGCTAAAACAAATTCAGGTATTTTAAAAGATAAATTTGGAGTTATAGGTTTAGAACTTTGGAATCACGCTAATGGGATAGATACAAGTAAAATATCAGATTTTAATGGTCAAACTAAAGATAAATCATATTCAAATTCTCAAGTTCTTTTCAAAGATTATAATGAAAAAAATATATTTTTAATAATTAATGAAATGGTTGATAATTTATGTGAAAGACTTCGAAAAAATAATAAAGAAGCAGCCTGTTTTGGTCTTGGCATAACTTATTCAAAAAATACTCCCGGTGGATTTTATCATAATGTTAAACTTGATAATTCTACAGATAAATCTAATGACTTTATAAAATATGCAAATTTAATATTTGATAAATTTTATGAAGGATTACCTATTAGAAAAGTTACTGTATGTGCTGGAAAACTTACAGATAAACTTGGAACACAATTAAATCTTTTTGAAAAATATGAAGAAAAAGAAAAAAATGATAATATTAATTTAACACTCGATGTAATAAAAAAGAAATATGGGAAAAATAGTGTTTTAAAAGCCTCAAGTTTACTTGAAGATTCCACAGTTAAAGATAGAAATAAGAAAATTGGTGGTCATAATGCATGATCGTGGAATAATAAAATGGATGCCATTTAATAGTGTTGTTTCTGGTAAAGAAATTGTTAATGGCATTTTAAAAGAAAAAAGCAAAATATCAATGCCAATACTATCCGAAGAACAAAAAAATATAATCGAAAAAAAGATTATATTATCTTTCTATACAAACACAAAAATTAATCTTATCTATTATCAAAATGGAAAAATGTTAACAATAAAAAGTTACGTAAAAAAAATAGATTCTACTTATCATAAAATCTATTTTGAAAATAAAGTTATTTTATTTGATCAAATTATCCAAATTAATTAACTAAGAAAAATCTTTTTACTAATACAAAGATTAAAATTATTGCAAAAAGTAAAACTATTGCAGTACATATTATTTTAACAGGTTTACTTACTTTAGGTAAATCTTTTTTTTCTTCAACAGTTGGTTCTTGTTCGGTAACTGCAGGAGCTGTTTCCATTACTGGAGCAGACTGAACTGGAGTTTGTACTGGCTCAACAGGAGTTTCAACTACTGGAGTTTGTACTGGCTCAACAGGAGCTTCAACAACTGGAGTTTGCATTGGCTCAACAGGAGTTTCAACAACTGGAGTTTGTACTGGTTCAACAGGAGTTTCAACAACTGGAGTTTGTACTGGTTCTACAGGAGTTTCAACAACTGGAGTTTGTACTGGCTCTACAGGAGTTTCAACAACTGGAGTTTGTACTGGCTCAACAGGAGTTTCAACTACTGGAGTTTGCATTGGCTCAACTGGAGTTTCAATAGCTGGAGTTTGCATTGGCTCAACTGGAGTTTCAATAGCTGGAGTTTGTACTGGTTCAACAGGAGTTTCAATAGCTGGAGTTTGTACTGGCTCAACAGGAGTTTCAACTACTGGAGTTTGTATTGGTTCAACAGGTGTTTCAACAACTGGAGTCTGTACTGATTCAACAGGAGTTTCAACTGAACCATTATTTACTGCTTCCTCATTAATCTTTGGTAATTCAATTTTAAAATCGTTATTTTCATCCATATTTATCATACCTCTATTATAATTATTACACAAAAAATAAAATATTCCTAGTATAAATTGAATATTTTAATTATTTTTTTATTTATTAATACAATTTTAGCAAAAAATTATTGGATTTTATTACTTAATTTTTTGATTTAAATATAAATGAAATTATAAAAGCAAAAATTACTGCTCCTACGATAGCAAGACTACTTTTATCTAAAAGTGATGAAAAAATTCCAAGTATTCCCTCATTTTCATAACCATTCATACCAGATAAATAAAGCATATTACCAAAATTCATAATAAGTGATGTTGCCCCAACACCGCATTTTTGAATTAAACTTGGATATATTCCAAAAAAAGATAAAAGAGCACCAACTACTGTGAAAAGTGATGTAACATGTCCTGGTGTTAATTTACTATTATCTAAAATAATTTGACCAAGCATACATATAAAACCTGCGAATAAAAAAGCATTTAAATATATCATTAGATCACCTCGATTTTTATTAAATGACTAATTGCGGGAATATCTTTTCCTTGATTTACAATGGTTGGATTATGTAAAGAACCAGAACCAACAAGCAAGATTTTTTTATATTTTTTATTTTTGAGTATTTTAGTAAAAAATACTAAAGGAAGACACACTGGGCCACTTCCACCTGCATAAATACTACTATCTAAAAATATTTCATCGCCAGCATCCATTATTTTAGTAAGTTTTTCATGATAAACTTTTTCATAATAATCTTTTAAAATAGTTAGACCAACTTTTCCTAAATCACCTGTTAAAATTAAATCATAATCATTTACACTTTCTTTTGCATTTTTTAAATAAGTATAAATTGTATCTGCACATGCAGGTGCCATAACAGCTCCCATATGATTTACATCATTAACTCCTAAATTTACTACTTTTCCTATTAACCCACCACTTACTTTTAAATTTGTTTTTTCATTTGTTAATAGTGAAGATACACAAGAAGTAAGAGTGCATGTAGCAGTATGTTTTTTAGGACATCCATATTCAGAAGGATATCTAAACTGTCTTTCAGCGGTTAAATTATGTGATGATGCAAGAACTATAACATTTTTAGCATTTTTACTTTCTATTAAATTAGAACCTAAAATAAGTTCTAAGGTAAATCCTGCACAAGCTGCATATACTCCCACAAAAGGGATATTAAAATTACTCATTGTTTGGCTAGATAAACCTAGCTGATTTATTAATTCTGTTGAAAATAAATAATCAATTTTATTTTCACTAATATCACTATTATTAAGTAAATTTTGAATAGAAAGTTTTTGCATTTTAATTTCAGCATCTTCAAAAGTATTTTCTTTAAAATATAAATCATCAAATTTTAAATTCACATTTGATATTTTTGTATCTTTTTCTTTAGGACCAACAATAGTAAAATAATTTTTAATATAAACATTATTAAATTTAAAATTAGCCATGAAACACCACCTTAACTAAACAAAGGAAAAATGCTGATATAATTCCATATAAAAGTACAGAACCTGCGAGTTTAAAAAAGTTTGCCCCTATGCCTGTAATTAAGCCATCTTTTTTATATTCAAGTGCACATGATGTCATACTATGGGCAAAACCTGTTGTTGGTATAATAAGTCCACACTTTGCAAAAGATACCCAATCATCAAAAAATCCAAGTCCTGTAAAAAGTGATGCTAAAAATATTAGTAAAAGGCATACAATACTATAACTTACAACTTGCGAAAGTGCAAAGCAAATCATTAATAGTTTAGATAAAATTTGACCAACTAGTCCTATAAAGCCACCTACTAAAAATGAAATTAACATATTCTTTAATTTAGGTTCTTTAGGATATTTTGATTTAATAAATTTCTTATATTCTTCTTTATTCAAAATAAAATCACCACTATTATTATTTTAAATATGGTGATAATTATACTATAATGTCATATAATTTTTCATTTTCTCTATACCTTTTTTTTCATATCTAGATACCATAACCTGCGTCATTGAAAGTTTTCTAGCAACTTCATTTTGTGTTAAATCTTCATAATATCTAGACATTATAATATTTTTTTCATTTGGAGTAAGCATATCTATACTATTTTGAAGTTCTATTTTATCATCTAAAGAAATATTTTCATCTTTAGAAACAGTTTCATATAAAGACCTATTTTCATCATTATCAAGGCTCATTATACTTTGTCCAGCATAAACATACTCGTATATTTTATTTGGGTCAAGTTCTAAAAAATTTGCAACACTTTCATAACTTGGTACTACTCCATTTTTAAGTGTTAAACTATTTTTTGTTTCCTCGATTAATTTATAAACTTTTAAAATATCTTTATTAATTTTAATTTGTTTATTATTTGCTAATGTATACATTTCTCCATAAATATAAGGATATGCAAAAGAAGTAAACTTTGCTTTATAACTTTCATCATAATTTTGATATGCCTTTAAAAGTCCTAACACACCTGCTTGAAAAAGGTCTTCTTTAGGTACATTATAAAATTTTTTAGC
>OIZL01001549.1_pt1 | contig 12072 bp, 17 predicted proteins | sample 1588541 | NCBI WGS metagenome assembly OIZL01 (sample SAMN03283285) | human gut metagenome | biome: human-associated habitat; material: feces | host: Homo sapiens | place: Peru | collected 2012 | reverse complement strand
AGCATTAATAGACTATGTTTTTAAATTTATACTTGTTAAAATTTCTATATAAAGACACATAAAGAATGAAAAAGGAGCTTTGATACCAATGGATAGGTTAGTGATTTTTACATAGTGATAATGATGGAGGTGAGATGTTTATTATGAAGAAATTATTATCATGTTTATTAGCTTTCTGTTTGCTTTGTGGTCTTGGAATTTATAATATCAACAGTTCAATACTAGTAAAAGCCAACGATACAAATATTGAAATTATACATGAACCTTTTAAAGGTGAAGAATTTAATCATGTTTTTACTCAAGAAGAATTAAAAGGTACTGAATATGAAGGAAAAAACGTTGAAGTACGAGATGGGGTCATGTATGTTGAAGGACGTTCCGTTGTAGCTATGGCTTGTTATCTCTGGGTAACTTCAAGTTATGTATTAGTTGGATGGATGGCAAGTGGTCAATTCCAAGCTACCGTTGATTGGTTTGACAAGGCTAGTTTAGCGTATGATTTAATTAAAGATGCTTGGAATAGATTTGGACCGAGTGCATCTAGTACATATGTCAATGGATCAGCATCTACAGTATATTTAACTAATGGAAATATTTGTTATCGACAAAGTTATAATACTTATGCATGTAAATATTCTTTACGTCCGGATGAAGATAGTGATTAGTAATGAAATTTTTAGATAATTATTTAAAAAAAAGAATAAAAGAACTTGATGAACATCCGGAGCTAAATAAAAACAGAAAAATTACTCAAGCACAAACAGAAAAAATAGTAAAATTTATATTATTTATAATAATGATTTGTTTTTTTATCTTTTTATGTATTTTCAGAGCATCATATACGCAAAAAATTAGAGGATATTAAGTCCTCTTTTTTTAGTTAATAAATATTTTCAAACAAGCTCCTTCTCTTTTAAGTCTTTTAAGATAAGACTTGTAATATAGGAGGTAACATTGCGTGCCTCAGATTCGGCAGCTTCCTTTACTTTTTCTTCCAGTTCTTTTGGGAGATGTAAACTGAAACAGTATTTAGATTTATAATATTTTTTTTGTTGAGTTTTATGTGTTTTAGCTTCTTCTGGTCTATCAATTCTAATATCTGTCATGTTCATTCTCCTATCCAATTGTTATGTTCCAATCCTGATCCACACGTAATACAGTCATATCTAGATAGTCTTTTAATTGTTCTTTTTGAATTTCTGTGTAGGGAAATCCAGAAATATTAGATATATCTGTTTTAAAAAATACATGATAGTTGCAATCTGCAACTAATAATAAGTCTTTAAGTTTCATAAACAACACCTCTTTATACATATATTATAATTAAAATATAATTAAAATATAATTATAATTCAATTATAATATTAAAACTTTACTCTTGTAAACTAGAGTAAAATAGATTACTCTAGCAGTATAGAGTAACTTAAAAAAGGAGGATTTAACATGATTGATTTAGAAAATACGGAACACGAACTACTGGCTTTATTGAATCAGGACAAACACAACTGGGTACAGATCTACAGATTAATGGATCAGGTCGATAAAGAAAAAGCCTACACGGCTACTTCCAAGAGCTTTACACAATGGGTAAATACTTTAGCTGATAAAGCGAAAATCCATGTTTCGCTTTTATGGGCACGAAAAAAAGCCGGTGCAGCCTATGATGAATACGTTAAACGTGCGGAAGCAAAAGGAGTACAGGTTGCTCCTTTAGAAGAATTGAATGTTTCTCCTGATAATATAAACCTAGTAGCTAAGATTGCCGGAAGTAACAATGAGGTTGCGGATGATTTGATTCAAAAGGTCGCTAATAATGAATTACATAGATCCGATTTAAAAAAAGCATGGGCGGATGTTAAAGAAGAACGCATCAGGAATGGAATAAACCCTACTAGAACATCTAGACACACTGAAGAAGTTGACAAGAGTATTTCTATGACCGATACGATCCAATTGTCGCTTGTTAACAGTAAACAATGGCTTACGAGAACGATTGAAGGATATTCAGATGAGTTTTCTTATATGTATAAAGCTCTTACTGAGTTAGCAGTTCGCCCAGGAACGAGTAAATCAGCCAGGAGAATTGATGTAGCCATTATTGAAGATATTACAAATAGTATGATTCCAGGCAATCATGACATTACTGTACATGGTATTGAAATCAAAATATCAAAAGGAGACTTGTTACATGATACTAAAATGCAGGAATATGCAGACTATTGTGATTACTTCTGGTTGGCGATTCCAGAAGAATTATTGGATGATGCGATTGATTATGTGTTAGATAACTGGGGAATTCTTGTATATCATAGAAATAAAGATGGATCAGGAGAATTACAGTGTCTCAAAAAGCCAAAAAAGCTAAATGCAACAATGCGTGAATTTGCGTTAGTAGAAGCAATTAAAAGAAATTTAAAATAAAAAAAGAGGTTCTTTCCTCTTTTTTACTCTAGCAATATACAGAGGAACGGTTACTATATTTTGCTAGAGTAAATTTTATGACTGTACACTGCTAAAAAGAGGTGTTTTTTTTTTGATGAAAAAGGTAAAAAAAATTCATTGATAATATAACGTGACCTAGAGGTGGGTTTTAAGCTACCAGATTATGCTATAATTTTTATTGGAGGTATTTGTATGTTTTTAGATACGTCCATGTACTTGTGCTGCCAAATTTACCTATATGAATTTAGATACAATCATTCAACTTTTGTTGATTTACCTGATTGTTGTAGAGATAAAGAAAAAGGACTAGTTACATAGTCCTCGGTAGCACAGTACAAAATAAAAAGAGAGGATTGCAGTCCTCTCTTTTCTTTTAGTGTTGCCACCAAATTTACCTACTTGAATTATATCATGAACTTTTCAAAAGTAAACATCCGAGACTTAGCAGAAGCTAAGTATGAGGACACGTACTTATTAATAACAACAAGATTTTCATGTTTTACTCTAGCACTGTATAGAGGAACATTTACGCCATTTTGCTAGAGTAAAAATTTGCTTGAACACGGAGTAAAATTCGTGGTATATTTTTGGTGTAAAAAGGTGGAAAAACTGTATTGATAATATAACGTGACCTAGAGAGGTGGTCTTTTATGGGTTATCATATTTTAGATTATGATATTGAGTTAGTATCTGAATTTGGATTATGTTATAAGAATAAATTACCTAAAGAATTGCAAAGAAGATTATTTACAAGAAAACAATGGTTAGAGAAAGGATTTATTTTAAAAGATGGTGCAAGAGAATATCCAATGCATTCTCAAAAGAATTATAGAAATAGAGTTATTTATTATTTAGACACAGATGTGGTGAAAATGGATGGTAATGATATTCCTAAGAATTGTTTGACTTGTAAATATAGAAGTGAACAAAGTTTTTGTGTAATTGCAGGTGATTATGTAGGTGAAATAAATAGATGTTCTGAGTGGGAGAGTAAGTATGCTAAATGATGTTATTGAAAGTTATGGTGGAGAGAAGGTAGATCCACTGGATGTATATAAAGATATTTTTAGAATTGGAGAAGGATTCATTCAGAAGGAGTATGAAGAAAAAGGAAGTTTCAAAGCAAATCCAATTGCCTATTATAAGAATGAGAATGAAGATCATGGCCATTTTAGAATTATGTTTGAAGATAAGTTTGAAGAAATCTATCGAAATGAGCTTGTTAATGCAGATTTTTGTGTAATGAATGGCATAACGTACTTTGGTGCAAAATATACATCTGATAGAGCTTCTAAAATGTGTGCAATGATATTTGATATTGACGGTGTTACAGATAAGAGTTTGAATAATTTCTTTTATGCTGCATTTAATAAGGAATTTGATTATTATCCGTTACCAAATTACGTAGCATTAAGTGGTCATGGAATACATTTATATTATGTTTTTGAAGAACCAGTGCCATTGTTCCCTAATTTGAAGCTTCAATTAAAGGAATTTAAATATTCCTTGACCGAAAAAATGTGGAACAAAAACACTTCTGTTGATGAAAAAGTACAAAAACAGGGAATCAATCAGCCTTTTAGAATATTGGGTGGCAAATGTAAAAAGAATGCTCCACTGGATAAAGTTGAAGTGTATAGAGTAAACCAACATCCAGTTAATATAGAGTATTTGAATCGTTTTGTACCAACTAAAATTGAGATTGATGAAAAAAAATTATTCAAGGAAAGTAAATTAACACTGGATCAGGCAAAAGAAAAGTATCCGGAATGGTACGAAAATAAGGTTTTAAAGGGTAAAAGAAGCTATTGGACAGTAAAACGTGATCTATACAACTGGTGGATCAAGCAAATAAAAAAAGAAGAAAATGGAGCCAGTTATGGCCACAGATATTTTTGTATTATGACATTGGTGATTTATGGCATAAAATGCGGTTTATCTAAAGATGAGATAAAGCAGGATGCAATAGATTTGATTCCTTTTTTAAATGGTTTAAATAAAGAAGAACCATTTAATGAGGAAGATATTAAATCGGCTTTAGAGTGTTATGATGAACGATATAATACTTTCCCTTTAAAAGATATCGAGAAATTAACTAACATACGAATCGAACGCAACAAACGAAATGGACGAAAACAAGATGTACATTTAGAACGTGCAAGAGCAGTTCAAATGATTGATTATCCAAATAGAGAATGGATCAACAAAGAAGGCGCTCCAACGAAGCAATCAATCGTTCAAAAATGGAGATTAGAACATCCAGAAGGGAAAAAAGTCGATTGTATTCGTGATACAGGACTGGATAAAAAGACGGTCTATAAGTGGTGGAATATATAAAAAAATAGGTTGTAATGAAATTTGATACAACCTATTTTTCCTACCATTAAATTGTATCATGAATTTTAATGCATTAGTAGACTGTGTTTTTTAATTTATACTTGTTAAAATCGTTATATAAAGAACATGAGAATAATAGGAGATGTGATAACCATGGTAATAATTGTTACATTGTAAATGAAAAAGTAAATGTGAGTACCCATCTAATGCCCCTATGCACTAAATAGACATCGATGTTGTCAATATAATGGGTAGTATATCCTTGTACAAAGGATGGTGCTCATTATGTATTACAAAAGAAACAATAAAAAATTTTCCGTTGCTGGTCGCGGAGACTATATGTCTACTTCTGATTTCATTATTCAATATTACACAAATTTAGATGCTTGTCGTAAATTTTTCTTTGACATTAAATGGCCTACTGGCTACTATTGCGAGAAATGTGGCTGTACTCACAACTATTTCATGAAGACCAAGAACTGCTATCGTTGTGCTAACTGCAAACATGATGAAAGATTATTATCCAATACAATCTTCCAAGATAACAAACTGCCTTTAAATGTTTTATTGTACGGTTTGTTTCTAATCTTTACTGCAAGCAATGGTATTTCTAGTATGGAACTTTCTAAAGAATTGAAGGTCAATTACAAAACAGCCTGTTTATTACAGACTAAAGCTCGTATTCTAATGAAAAATTCGAATTCAAAGAAATTATTGGATTCGAATTTTTATGAATCCGATGTAGCCTACACCGGAACACCATCACATAACGGAAAGCGAGGGCTAGGTACAGATAAACAGCCCTTTTTAATAGTGCTTGCGACAGAACAAGAGAATCAGTATCCACGTTTTGTAAAGATGCAAGAAGTGGCCACAGATTCAAGCAAGATCGTACAGGAATATTTTGAGAAATACGTAATAATGTCCAAAGAAAGAAAATTGAATACAGACGGTAAATCGACATACAACATCTTAAAAAATAGGATGGAAGTAAAAAATGAAGCAATTGACTATAATGACGATAACCACCGATTATACTTTTTAAACAAGATCATATCCAATTTAAATAGTCAATTGGTTGATAGATTCCATGGAGTTGTCAAAAGAATGTTGCCCTTATACTATTCTGAATTCGAATGGAGATTCAACCACAGAAACTGCAAATTTATCATGGATAGGATTAAGAATTATATTATGCAATCTAGCATAGCCACTCGAAAGATGATTCGTGATTCCATGGACCAATATGCCACGGCTAGAGGATTGGAAAATGCCTAGGGTTGTCAGATGGGTACTCACAAAAGAAAAAAGGAGATAAGACTATGAAAAATTTAAAGAAAAAATTGATGTATAGTATTGCTGTTTCTACTTTATTATTAGGAACCACTATAGGTGTTTTTGCTTCGTGGTCTGGTCAAATAAACGTACAGCCACCAGGATGGGGTGGAAGTGTAGTTTCTTGGTCAGGAGTAACAAAAACATCAAACAGTTCAAAATTTGCTATTAGTGGAATTAAAGAATCAAATTCATTAGATCCATATGCACAATTAGTAAATTCTAATGCAGCAGCAAAAAGTAGTTGGTGTGCGATTCGCCAAGGACAGACGACTTCTGTAAATGATAATACTGGTGTAGCAAATTACATTTATTATACAAGATGTAAAACAAATAATTTAGAGCCAAATTCGAACATAATATCATATTCATTTAATCCTTACTAATGAAAAATAGTAATTTTATACAAAAGCTAGCTATTTTGCTAGCTTTATGTTTACTAACTTTAATATATTTGATAAAAACAGGCTCTAATTATTTGTTTTTACTTGATGCACCACATCATAAATCAATTAGTGGTGTTGTTCTTTTATATGAATTGTATTCAGGAAGAGAATTTATAATTTTTAATTTTATTGTTTTATTAGCTATACCTTTTATTTCCAATTTTAAGTCATGTATGTATGGAATTACAGGGTTTGATCGAATGATAGTATCAAGAATTGGTAGAAATAATTATTATAAAAATTGTGTAATTAAATCAATTAAAGATATTTGGTATTTTCCAATTATAATTAATATTTTTTTACTTATAATGATTCATATATTTTATGTTCCTATATTTGGTCCAAATGTAAAAGAATATGGAATGTATTTTTTTAATAGCGATGTGATAAATATATTTTTTATAACTTTTATTCAAATTATAGGATGGAGTTTATTAAATATTATTTGTTTTGTATTCTCTCAAATTATAAAAAATAAATTTGCTTATCCATTTGCTTTATTGATTTTTACTATAGCTTTAACTTTATTTTTAGCTATTGTTGCTTCAATAGTTCCATATGATTTTATTCTAGCTATTTTTACTCCATTTACATTGCTAACAAGTGGTATGATGGGGCTTTGGTATATTCAGCCAGGATTAACTATGATAATAATTGCTTTTTTGTCTTTAGGTATATTTGGAATTTTGATATTAATAACTTTAAAATTATTACTAAAAGATGGTGAAATATATGTTAAGAAACTATGCTAACTTATTTCTATATAGCAGGTTATACAGAAGGTTAAATATAATTTCGATTTTGATAATTGTAATTTATTTTTATTTTAATTTAAATCAAGATGCATTATGGTTCCTTGTACAAGGAAATGCAAAATTTCTATTATTTACAAATGTATATTATATATTAATGACTTTGCGATATACATTTTATGATTCTTTAAAGAAATTTTCTATATGTCGTGTTAGAGAGACAAATTATTTAGAAGGTATCATAAAATTTGAAACTATTATCTTACTTGCGTACTTCTTTTTGATTTATGTAGTAGGAATGATGATTTTAGGTACAAATTATTTTATACAATATATTATTTTTGTTACTATTTATGCAATTATTTTATTTATAATCCATCTTCTTCATTCTATAGCATTTATCTATCAAAAAAATGTGTTTTTATGTTTTTTAGGCACATACATTTTTTTAGCAATTTACAATTATTATTTACTTGACTTAGTTTATAGGTTTATTTTTAATTAGGAGAATGATTTATGGAAAAAATTTTAGAAATAAAAGGCTTGGTAAAAAAATTCACTGATAATGTAGTTTTGAATAAATTGGATATGAATGTTTATAAAGGAGATGTTATATACATTTATGGATCTAATGGATGTGGAAAATCAACTCTTTTAAAGGTTATTGCAGGATTATTGAAAGCTGATGAAGGAACAGTAAATCTTAATAAAGATATAGATATAGGAGCATTAATTGAAAATCCAGAGTTTTCTAATTATTCTACGATAAAAGAAAATTTAGAATATTTATATAATTTGAAACATTGTTTTGATGAAGAAAAAGTAGCATCATTATGTAAAATGTTTGATTTAAATTTATATGATAAAAAGATAATAAAAAAATATTCAATTGGCATGAAGCAGAAAATGGGAATTATTCAAGCCTTTATGGAAAATCAAAATCTTATTCTACTAGATGAGCCGACAAGAGGACTTGATGAAAAGTCTGTACAGACATATGTAGAGATGATGAAGAAACTTGTTCTTGACAAAAAGACTATTATAGTAACGTCGCATGATTTTCTAGATATAGGTTTTACAAAAATATACTCTTTAGAAGCTGGGAAATTATATGAGAAAGAAAAGATTATTTAAATATTATATTTTATATTTGTTGATATATATAATTCTTTATGTGCAATTTAATTTCAATTATGATAGTTTAACTGGATTTTTGAAATCAAATATTTTGATTTTTAATAAATCTATATTAATTCAAATAGAGTTTTTTAGCTTCTGTATTATTATGTTTTTGTTGATAAACGAATATATGAGTTTTTATGATAATTTAAAAGCAATGATACTTGTTAGATATTCAAAAGATTATCGTTATATCCTTTTTAAGGAATTAATGATTATAACAATTTTATTTTCTATTCCATACTTCATATGCTGCAATAGAATATCGGATATCATATTAGTTATAGTTAAATTTATGGTTTTCATAATATTATATATTCTGCAGAGAAAAATAGATAATCGTTACGTAAATACACTAACACCATTGGTATATTCTTTATTTATTTTGTTTTTAAATAGTATATAGATTAATAAAAGAAGAGAATATATTTTGTGGAAATGAAAAAAAGAGCGTTGTGATCTGCTCTTTTTTATTTTTTATAAATATTCCTTCTATGACCGATTTCAAAAATTCTGATAGTTATTATATCTTCTTCAATTGATGCAAATAATCTATAATCTCCTACCCTGTATCTCCAAATACCTTTTAGATTTCCTTTCAAAGCTTTTCCGTGCAGTCTTGGATCAGGTGTATTGACTAGATTTTTGATAACCCAGTTTTTTATAACACGAACAGTTTGCTTATCTAATTTTTTTAACTGTTTAACTGCAGATTCAGTAAATTCTACTTTATACATTTAGACACCAAGCATTTTCCAAACTTCAGTATGATCATATGTCTTTTCTTGTTTAGCTTTTTCAAACGCATATAAGATACGATCTTCATCAAGATCAAGATCATTCTCTATTTTATCCAGAACAGCATCACGAATAAATTGGCTCATATTTAATTGGTTAACAGAAACATAGTCATGAATTAATTTAGATTCATCGTCATTAACTCTTAAAGAAATTGTAGTCATAATAAGACCTCCCTCTTTTATGTATTACTTGTAATACAATTATATAATTGAAGTTCATTTTTGTCAAAGACCTAGAGACAAGAAAATATATATTTTTTCACTAGAAAAACATGTGCTACAATAAGAATATAAGGCCTCGCCGATTGAGAGCGCAAACTCAACCTTAAGGCTATCGCCGTAAGGGTTTGCGGTCTTGCAGACGGCTAGAAAGGAGTGAAATTTATGGCAACAGTTTATGGTAGAATAGCCAAAATTTCAAATGTAGTTGGTCGTTCTGATTATTTGAATGATGAGAAGCGACAAGAAAAAATCGTATTGCAAAAAATAGAAATGCAATACTCATGGCAGGAACATTCTTCTTTTGAAAAGGAACATCAAAAATCGAATGTTGCCAATAATGAGGCACTTGAAGTGCATATTGCTTTACCGAATGAACTTGCCGAAGATAAACGAAGATTAGAGCAAGTTTGCGATGACTTGGCTCATGAGATAGTTGGCGAAAATAAGGACTATGAATATGCAGTTCATTGGAATCACAATCGCACGAATCTTCATGTCCATATTCTTTTTAGTGAGCGTGAAAACCAAATAAATCTTGAGCCTAAAGTCTACAAGAAAGATATTTGGCATGACAAAGATACGCATAAATTAGCGAAAGCAAATAGTGAAAATGCCGTATTGGTTCATAAAAAGGGCGAAGTCCAACGAGATAAAGAGGGTAACATCAAATACCAAACGGACATATTCAAAGTAAAGGATAAGAAATTTACTGAACGTTGGTGGTTACATCATAAAAACAAGATAGTCAAAGACACTTTAAATAAGTATGGGTACAAATTAGATTTACACGATGGTATAAAAAATAACCCCTATCTATCACAGAAGAAGTTATACAAAGGAGCAAGTAAAGATTATTTAGATAATGCAAAAGCGTGGAATACAGAAGTTAAACGATATAACGAAAATGTAAAACAACATATCGAATTAGAACCGATACAATTAAAAAATTACATTTCTATTAAACAAGAAGTCCTGGAAAATGTAAAAGAGGCAAATGCTGAAGAAAAGAAAATAACGCCAAAAGCAATTGAGTTAGTGCATGAAATGGCAGACTGGGTCATGGACACCCTCCGAAATCTTAAAGTATATATCAAACGCAAAAGCAGAGAATATGAGGCTGCAAAGGCCTGGAATGGAATAAAAGATAAATTCAATGACATGTTTAAAGAAAATAAAAGACTTGATAATGAAATTAAAAGTCTAAGCAATCAGATTGAAGATCTAAATCATCTTGATCATGAATTTACAGAAGTGATAGACAGCAAGTTAAGTCTGATACATGACATAGAAGAACAGGATATGCGCCAAAAAGAGATGTTAAGTCAGCTAAAGGTATTAGAACCGGAAGCATATAAAGACCTCACACAGGAGGAATATCGAAAGGAAATCAAAGGATTGAGTTTTGAAGAACGTATAGATAAAGCTACATCTCTGATTGAAGAACATCAAAGAATGATAGAAAGGAGCAGAGGATATGAGATCGATATCTAGAAAAAGCAATCTGGATAGGTTGAAGCAGCAGGTACAACAAACAAGCAATCAGCAGTACCAGATACAGACGCAGAAGGATGAATTAGAACAAACAGTTGCTTGTAAAAAACAAGAATTAGATTCTAATCAAGATGCAATGAGACAACTGATTCGTTCTGTATTCGCACAAAACGAAGTGGCTGCAGCAAAAGAGAAGGAACAATTGAATGACAGATTAGATAGGTTTGCCCATAACCAGCAGGTAATGAATCAGCAAATCATTGAATTAAACGACAATATCACGGATACAACCTCATTAAATGCACTGTACGAGGCAAAAAGAAAAGAACTTGATTTAAACTACAGAAACCAGGAAACTGTTCTTAAGGAACAAATCAAACGGCTTTCAGAGCGTATAGAATATCAAGAAAACAAATTAAACACCATAAATAGATCGATTGAATCCAAAAAGGAAGAGTTTGATAGAATCAGTGAAGATTTGAAAAAGAAAGAATTCTGGATCAACTTTAAAAATATATGGATCAATAAGTGGATAGCATTTGTTTCGGCTGGATTTTTGCTTGTATTTATTGGCGGTTTTTTAGGCTGGCCAACATATAAAATAATGAACAGTATTTATAAGATTATGATGAGCGTTTTTAAATTATGATATAATCTTTTTGTTGTCTGGGCTCACCAACGCGAAGGAGGTGAGAACGTGGCACAACAATTTTGTGATTTTTTAGTTTCTGTTATAGCAGGTGTGGCCGCCAACTACATCTACAAATGGCTCAACAGAAATGACCGGACAACAGAGCATAAAAGAGTGGACTGACTACCCACTCTCTTTTTTTGCAAAAAAAAGGAAAACCGAGTGACTAGGTCGGTTTTCCTTAACGTGGCACAATTTTGTGATTTTTGCCTACCTGAATTATATCATGAACTTTTCAAAAGTAAACGTCCGAAACTTAGCAAAAGCTAAGTACAAGGACACGTACTTATTGACTACCTTTAAATTGTATCATGTATTTTAGAGCATTAATAGACTATGTTTTTAAATTTATACTTGTTAAAATTTCTATATAAAGA
>OIZL01001547.1_pt1 | contig 12095 bp, 9 predicted proteins | sample 1588541 | NCBI WGS metagenome assembly OIZL01 (sample SAMN03283285) | human gut metagenome | biome: human-associated habitat; material: feces | host: Homo sapiens | place: Peru | collected 2012 | reverse complement strand
TTAATTGACCTCTTTCAACACGTCCTGTAACAACAGTACCACGTCCTGAAATAGTGAATACGTCTTCGATACTCATTAGGAATGGTTTGTCTGTATCTCTAGTTGGAGTTGGAATGTATTCATCTACAGCAGCCATTAAGTCTTTAATTGATTGAACAGCAGCTTCATCTCCTTCTAAAGCTTTAAGTGCAGAACCTCTAATAACAGGACATTCTGAATCATATCCATATTCTCCTAATAGTTCTCTGATTTCCATTTCTACTAAGTCTAATAGTTCTGGATCGTCTACTTGATCACATTTGTTCATGTAAACAACGATTTTTGGAACTCCAACTTGACGAGCAAGTAAGATATGTTCTCTAGTTTGAGGCATAGGACCATCTGCAGCTGAAACAACTAAGATAGCTCCATCCATTTGTGCAGCACCTGTGATCATGTTTTTAACATAGTCAGCATGTCCTGGACAGTCTACGTGAGCGTAGTGTCTTTTATCTGTTTCATATTCTACGTGAGAAGTGTTAATTGTAATTCCACGTTCTCTTTCTTCTGGAGCTTTGTCGATATTAGCATAGTCAACGAATTGTGCTCCACCTTTTTCGCTTAATCTTTTTGTAATAGCAGCAGTTAAAGTTGTTTTACCATGGTCAACGTGACCAATTGTACCAACATTAACATGTGGTTTACTACGATTAAATTTTTCTTTAGCCATAATTTTTTCCTCCTTAAATTTATACAATATTATTTTATCTAACAATTGAATATTTTTCAACTGTTTTGGCTTATTTTGTTATTATTTTACTTTAATTATTATTAATTACCGCTTTTTTTAATAATTTCTTCAGCGATTGATTTTGGTACTTCTTCATAGTGATCAGCAACCATTTGGAATGATCCTCTACCTTGAGTGTTACTTCTTATGCTTGTTGCATAACCAAACATTTCAGAAAGTGGAACCATTGCAGAGAAATGAATTGCATTTCCACGAGATTCTTGAGAAAGTGGTTTTCCACGACGAGATGTAATGTCGCCCATAACATTTCCGAAGAATTCTTCTGGTACATCAATATCAACTTTCATTATTGGTTCAAGAAGTACTGGTTTACATTTATTCTTAGCTTCTTTTAAAGCCATACTTGCAGCGATCTTGAATGACATTTCGTTAGAGTCTACATCATGGTAACTACCATCATGAAGAGTAGCTTTAATATCAATCATTGGATATCCTGCTAGAATACCTGTTTTCATTGCATCTTGAAGACCTTTGTCTACAACTGGGATATATTCTCTTGGAACTACTCCACCAACAACGGCATCAACATATTCATAACCTTTATCTGGGTTTGGTTCAAAATTAATCCAAACATGTCCATAGTTACCACGTCCACCAGATTGTTTAATATATTTACCTTCACAGTCTCCTGCTTGAGTAATTGTTTCACGGTAAGCAACTTGTGGTTTACCAACATTAGCATCAACTGAGAATTCCCTTCTCATACGATCAACTAATACATCTAAGTGAAGTTCACCGATACCAGCAATTATTGTTTGTCCTGTTTCAACATCAGTTCTAACTTTAAATGTTGGGTCTTCTTCTGCAAGTTTACCAAGTGCTATAGCCATCTTATCTTGATCAGCTTTTGATTTTGGTTCAATTGCAAGTTCAATAACTGGTTCTGGTACATCAATTGATTCAAGAATAATTGGTTTCTTTTCATCACATAATGTATCTCCAGTTGTTGTATTTTTAAGTCCTACAGCTGCTGCTATATCACCTGTAAATACTTCTGGTATTTCAGTTCTGTTATTAGCATGCATTTGTAAAATACGACCTATTCTTTCTTTTTCATCTTTTGTACTATTTAGTACATAACTTCCACTTGTTAAATGACCAGAATAAACCCTGAAGAATGTTAAACGTCCAACGAATGGGTCTGTCATAACTTTAAACGCTAAAGCACTGAATGGTTCACTATCTGAAACTTTCCTTTCATCTGGTTCTCCATTTAATTTAGTTCCTTTAACACTTTCAATATCAAGTGGTGATGGTAAATAATCAATAACTGCATCTAGTAAGAATTTAATTCCTTTATTACCTAAAGCAGTTCCGCACATTACTGGGAAGAATTCAGCTTTTAAAACTCCTGTTCTTATTGCTTTTTTAATCATTTGTTCACTTATTTCTTCACCTTCAAGGTATTTTTCCATAAGTTCATCATCAAATTCTGCAATAGCTTCGATAAGTTCTACATGTTTTTCTTCTGCAATTGCTTTTAAATCTTCTGGTATTTCAATTTCTTCAGAATTTTCTTGTTCAGTACCATCAAATTTATAAGCTTTCATAGCAACTAAATCGATTACCCCATTAAATTCACTTTCTGCTCCGATTGGCCATTCAATAGGTTTTGCATTAACACCAAATCTTGCATCAATTGTTTTTAATGTATAAACGAAATCAGCTCCCATTTTATCCATTTTATTAGCGAATATAATTCTTGGAACTTTATATTCACTAGCTTGACGCCAAACAGTTTCAGTTTGTGGTTCTACTCCTGCTTGAGAGTCTAAAAGTGTTACAGCACCATCTAGTACTCTTAAACTTCTTTGAACTTCAACAGTGAAGTCAACGTGTCCTGGAGTATCTATAATGTTATAACGATATCCTTTCCAAAATGCAGTAGTTGCTGCACTTGTAATTGTAATTCCTCTTTCTTTTTCTTGTTCCATCCAGTCCATTTGAGAAGCACCATCATGTGTTTCACCAATTTTATGGATTTTGTTAGTTAAGAATAATACACGTTCTGTTGTAGTTGTTTTTCCAGCATCAATGTGAGCCATGATACCGAAATTTCTAGTTTTTTCTAATCCAGTTTGCCTTGCCATATTATCCTCCTACCATTTCATATGAGCAAATGCCTTATTAGCTTCTGCCATTCTGTGAGTATCTTCACGTTTTTTAACTGAAGCTCCTGTTCCGTTTGAAGCATCAATTATTTCATTTGCTAATTTTTCAGCCATTCCACGACCGCCTCTTAGCCTTGCATATTGTGTTAACCATCTAAGTCCAAGAACTTGACTTCTTTCTTCAGAAACTTCAATTGGTACTTGAACGTTAGAACCACCTACACGACGAGCTTTAACTTCTAATGCAGGTTTTATATTTTCTAATGCTTGATTAAATACTTCCATTGGATCTTTTCCAGTTTTTTCATTAATCATTTTAAATGCATCATATAGTATTTTTTGAGCTGTTCCTTTTTTACCATCTAACATAATACTATTTATTAACTTAGTAACAACTTTAGAATTATATATTGGATCTGGTAAAACATCTCTTTTTACTGCTTGTTTCTTACGCATTGTATTTTTCCTCCTTTATTATTTTGTTAAATTATTTTTATTTTCCTTTTTTAGTTCCGTATTTACTACGACCTTGTTTACGATCTTTAACTCCTTGAGTATCCATAGTTCCACGAACAATGTGATATCTAACACCGATTAAGTCTTTAACACGACCTCCACGAATTAATACAACACTATGTTCTTGTAAATTATGTCCTTCACCTGGAATATAACAATCTACTTCTTTACCATTAGAAAGTCTAACACGAGCGTATTTTCTTAAAGCTGAGTTTGGTTTCTTTGGTGTTTTAGTTCCTACACGAACACATACTCCTCTTTTTTGAGGTGCTGGTACATTAGATGTAGTTTTTTCAATAGTATTTAATCTTACTCCTAATACTGGTGATTTACTCTTTCTTGTTTTGTCTGTTCTTTTCTTTCTTACAAGTTGATTAATTGTTGGCATAACTGCTCCTTTCTATACACACATCCTGGTGTATCATTTTTCTAAATTTTTATTAGACTTATATAAAATAAGTCCAATAAATTCAAACATTGCTAATATAACAAAAATATGTTTCATTGTCAATATTTTTAGAAAAATTTATCAAAAAAATGTTTAATCCTTAATTAATATATGCTAAATTTAATAAATTATGAAAAAAGAAATACTTAAAATATTTCTTTTTTATATAGTGTCTTACTAAAACATAGTAATCTTTATGTATATATTTTATAACTTGTCTTTATTTATCATCCAATAGCCTTTCTTATTGGCTCCAACTCTTTCTATATATTTTTCATCAATTAATCCTTTAAAATTTCTTATAATTGTTCTTTTATTTACATCAAGCAACCTTGCCAATTCCTCTTGTGTAATGTTAGGTTTGTTCATAATTAACTTTATAATAGATTTTTGAAGTTTATTAAGATTATCATTTGCTATATTCACTGATAAAATCACATTGTCTTTAAATTCATTTCTATTAAATGGTACAGTAACACGTATATGATTAGGAAAAAATTGAAATATATTTTTATCATATGTTTTTAAAACTCTTTGTATTCCTGTTCCTAATTGTTCTACAAAATTTAAATCTCTAAATATTCTCATCAATTCTGGATTTCTAGGATTCGAAAATCCTTCTAAAAATTCCTCTTGCGATACTCCTTCTTGAATTCCACCATTTGATGAAATAACTAATTTATTCTCAAATATTTCAAATTTTGGCGAATATCCGTTACACCAATCATTATGAACTAAAGCATTTGTTATTAATTCTTTTACAGCATTATAATCATACATCTTTATTTCTTTTCTAGTAGGTGTTTCAATTTTTGTATAAGTCTTATTTTCCAACCTTATTTTATTCAAAATATTATCTGTTATTTTTATTAATGAACAAAAGCCAAAATCTTCATTTTCTACTAAATTATAAACATCATCGCCTTCATATTTTGCGAACTGTACTGAAATATTGTTGTTATCAGAAAGCAAATATGCAATATAATTAAAATCATTATTATCATCATATAAGTCTAATTTTTTCAAAAAGTTATCATTTATTTCATAACCATTTTCTTGATAATAAATTTTCAATGTTTTAAACTCTAAATCTTGTTTAGGTGACTTAATATTTTTTAATGAATTTCTTGTCCTTCTAGAAAACAAATTAAAGATAGTTTCGTTATTCATACCTTCAACTGATGAACCAACCCTGATAAAACAACTATCTGGTGTCATTCCCATGCCTCTCAAATAATAGGGACGTTCATTTCCTTTTGCCACAATTATTTGTATAAATTTTTTGCCGTTTTTTTCATTTATAACAACATCAAATAGTCCTAAAGTTGACGGCATAATATTATCTTTTAATCTATCCTTTATTGTTCTTTGCAATAAATCCATATTTCCTAAATTACCTTGAACGTTTCCTTTATCATCAACACCAATAAATATATTGCCTCCATCAGTATTTAAAAATGCAATTACTTCTTTTTCAAGAGTATCTGTAAGTTTCACTTTAAACTCAGTTCTTTTATCTTCTAATAATCCTAGCATAATACTTTAACCTCCATGTCAATCATAACACATGTCACCATAAATGTCACCATAAATGTCACCATAAATGAAAAAAGAAATACTTAAAATATTTCTTTTTTATATAAGTTTTTTCAAACTTTCTAATTTTTCTTTTTCTTCTTTTAACTTAACTCTATCAAGTTCTACAATATTTTGTGGAGCTTTATTAACATAATTTTCATTATTTAAAAGATTTGTTCTTTTAATAATTGATGATTCAAGTTTATTTATTTCTTCTTTTACTAAATTTATATCTAACTTAGTTCCTTCTTCATAATAAATAATATCTATATTAGATGAAGTATAACTATATTTTTCAAAATTAGATTTATCTTCAGTTACAATATTTTCTTCATTTATTTTTAATGAAGTTTTAAATAAATCATATAACTCATCACTTGTTTTAAATTTAACAAAAGCATTTTTCGTAATATTATTAACGGCTTTTAAATTTCTTATTGATGTTATATCTAAAATCACTTTATCAATTAAATTTTCTTCTAAAGTATACACTTCTTCTTTACTATATTTTGGATAATTACTTAAAATTATATTAGTATTAGATAAATTACTATATAACTCATCTGTTACAAAAGGCATAAATGGATGTAACATTTGTAAAATTCCTTTTAATACATGAATTAACACATATTTTGTTGAAGTTTTATCTAATTTATATTTAGCAAATTCAATATAGTTATCACAAAAATCATCCCATATAAAACTATATAAACTAGAGCCAACATTATTAAATTCATATTTTTCCATATTTCTTGTTACTTCTTTTATTGTATTATTATATTTAGTTAAAATCCATTTATCTGTTAAATCTAATTCTTCTTTATTTAATGTAATATTAATATCATCAACATTAGTTAAAACAAAGCGTGTTGCATTCCAAAGTTTATTAATAAAATTCCAGTTAGCAGAAACTTTTTCTTCATCATAACGAAGATCCATTCCAGGACTAGTTGATGTTGCTAAGAAAAATCTTAAAGCATCAGCTCCATATTTATCAATTACATCCATTGGATCAACACCATTACCTAAAGATTTAGACATTTTTCTTCCCTGTTTATCACGAATAAGTCCATGAATTATACAATCTTTAAATGGTCTTTTGTTAGTAAAATGTAAGCTTTGAAAAGCCATACGACAAACCCAGAATAAAATTATATCATAACCAGTTGACAATACACTTGTTGGGAAGTATCTTTTAAACATTTCTGTTTCATTAGGCCAACCAAGAGTTGAAAATGGCCATAAAGCACTACTAAACCATGTATCTAAAACATCACTATCTTGTACCCAACCATCTTCTTCTGGTGCTTCAAGTCCTACATATACTTCATCATCCTTATACCATGCTGGAATTTGATGTCCCCACCATAATTGACGAGAAATACACCAATCATGGGCAATTTCCATCCAATGATTTAATACTTTTTCAAAACGTTTTGGTACAAAATTAATTTTGTTTTCTTTGTCTTCTTGATTTTCTAAAACACGCGCTGCTAAAACATCCATTTTAACAAACCATTGTTTTGATAAATATGGTTCAACCATTACATCTGTTCTTTCAGAATGTCCTACAGAATGAATTATTTTTTCTTCTTTTATTAATAAACCTTGATCTTTTAAATCATTAACAAGTTTTTCACGACAAGCAAAGCGATCCATTCCTTTATAAGATAAAGCATTTTCATTCATCGTACCATTTTTATTAATAACTACAATTCTTTCTAAATTATGTCTTTCTCCTACTTCAAAGTCATTAGGATCATGTGCAGGAGTTATTTTAACTACTCCTGTTCCAAATTCCATATCAGCATGTTCATCCCCTATTATAGGAATTAACTTATTAACAATAGGTAAAACAACATTTTTACCAATTAAATGTTTATATCTTTCATCATTAGGATTAACAGCAACAGCAGTATCTCCAAATAATGTTTCAGGACGAGTTGTTGCTACTTCAAGATAGTCATTTGTATTTTCAATCATATATTTAATATGATAAAAAGCCCCAGGAGTATCTTTATAGATAACTTCTTCATTTGATAAAGCCGTCATTGCTTCAGGATCCCAATTTATTATTCTTTCTCCACGATAAATTAATCCTTCATTATATAAATCAACAAAAACCTTTCTAACAGCATAATTTAGTCCTTCATCTAAAGTAAATCTTTCTTTTGAATAATCAAGAGCAAGTCCAAGCTTTGCCCATTGTTCATGAATTGTATTTGCATACTCATCTTTCCATGCCCAAGCATGCTTTAACCATTCATTTCTATCCATTTCTCTTGGTTTATAACCCATTTCTTTTAATCTTTTATCAATTTTAGCTTGAGTTGCAATACCAGCATGATCCATTCCAGGAACCCATAAAGCATCAAACCCTTGCATCTTTTTATAACGAATAATAATATCTTGTAAAGTTGTATCCCAAGCATGTCCTAAATGTAATTTTCCTGTTACATTTGGAGGAGGTATAACTATACAAAATGGTTCTTTTGTTAAATCACCACTTTTAAAATAATCATTTTTAAGCCAAGTTTGATATTTTCCCTCTTCAACTAATTTTGCATCATATTTTTTTTCTAACATAAAATCTTTCCTTTCTAAATAAAAAAGATGATACCCAAAGGGTGCTTAAAAGCACGGTACCACCTTTTATCATTTCATATTGAAATCTCATATATTTAACGCATATCATACGGATTATTTTACTACTATTTCAAATAATCAGTTCCAAAGCTACCTTCAATTAAAATATTAATTGTTTTACACCAACCAACAACTCTCTAAATAATATATTTAATTTACTCCTCTTTTTCTAAACATTTATAAATGAATTATACAATAAAACTGTTAATATTACAAGTATTATTTATTTCATTCCTTCAATTCCACTAAGTGCAATAAAAACAAATATTAATAAAACTAAAAGTATCATTAAAAAAGCCATTAAACCCCAACCATTATTATTTAATTTTTTCATGTATCTCACTTCCTAAGAATTATAATCATTAATAAAACTAATTGCACTAACAGCACCTTCTCCTGTTGCTGTTACTATTTGATATACCTGTTTATTTATTGTATCCCCGCATGCATATATAAAAGGTATATCTGTTTTTAAATTTTTGTCTGTTTTAATATAACCTTTTTCATCAAGAATGTCAAGATTACTTAAAAAATCAGTCGCAGGAACATATCCAATAAAGATAAAACATGCTTTTACATCTAATTTATTAAGTTTATCATTAGTTTTTATAGTTAAAGATTCTAAAAAATCATCTTTTTTATTAAATTCTACAACTTCACTATTATATAAAATATTTATATTATCCTTTTTTAAAACCTTATCAACCAACATCTTATCTCCACGAAGAACATCTCTTCTATTGATAATAGTTACACTTTTACATATATCAGCAAGATATAAAGCTTCTTCTAAAGCACTGTTTCCTCCCCCAATTATTGAAACATCTTGATTCTTAAAAAGAGGTCCATCACATAAAGAACAATAACTTACACCTTTTCCTTCAAGTAAAGATACATTTTCATTATCAAATGATCTAGGTTTTCTTCCAAGAGCTAAAATAATACCCTTACAAGTATATGTTTTTTTATTAGTTTCTACTATTTTATAAGAAGTCTTATCTTCTATTTTTATAACTTCTTCATTAATAAAAGGTATATCTAATTTTAATATTTGCTCATAAAAATTATAAGCAAGCTCAGGTCCAGTTATTTTTTCAAATCCTGGGTAATTTTCAATTGTAGATGATTTATTAAGTTGTCCACCTGGTGCACTTTTTTCCATAACACAAACATTAATGTTAGCCCTTTTTAAATAAATTGCACTTGTTATTCCAGCAGGTCCACTACCTACCACGATTACTTCATAATCTAATTTCATAAAATCCTCCTAGTTATCTAATGCTTTCTTTAATCTATTTGTTCTTGTATCTTTTTGTTTATAAAAGATAAGAAATAACCCTATTAAAAATAATATAATTGATATAAGCCTAGCAATTCTTAAGTTTCCAAGCATTAAACTATCAGTTCTAAGACCCTCGATAAAGAATCTTCCTATAGAATAAATACTAAAATATATTCCTGTTAATAATCCATTTTTAGGATTTTTAACATATTTTCTTACTAAAATAAGAATTACAAATAAACTAATATCTAATAAAAATTCAAAGTAAAAAGTTGGAAGATAATAATTACCATTAATATACATCCCATTTATTATAAATTTAGGAATACCTAAACTTTGTAAATGTTCTAAAGAAGTAATCGCACCATGTGCTTCACCATTAAAAAAATTACCCCATCTTCCTATTGCTTGCGCAAGAATTAAAGAAACACATAAAACATCTGTTATTTTTAAAATATTAACATTTTTCTTTTTACAATAATAAACTATCCATAAAAGTCCTCCGATTATGCCCCCATGAATTGCAAGACCCCCATTCCATATTTCAAATATTTCAAGAATATTTTTACTATAATATGGAAGATTAAATAAAACATAGTATATTCTTGCTCCAAGAATACCAAAAATAATGGTATAAAACATTAAATCTGTTATAAAATCTTCACTAAAACCTTTTTTAGTAAGGGCTTTATAAATTAAAAATATACCTATTACCATTCCAATTAAAATCATTACTGAATAATAATATATTTTTATAACACCTAAATCAATCATAATGGGATTCATAAAAATTCCTCCTTTATAATATTTCTTTTAATTTTTTGATATCATCTATTAATATATATTTATCACTTTTTGGAAGTTTATTAAAATAGTCAACCGCAATTACTTTTAAACCAACATTAAGTGCTCCTTCAATATCCATTTTTAAACTATCTCCAATCATAAGACATTCCTCTTTTTTATTAGGATATACAGCTTTTAAAAAAGCTTCTGGTCTTGGTTTTAATTTTATTTCATCTCCTCCAAGAACTTTACTAAAATATTTATCTATTTTAGCATTTTTAAGTCTATTTTTTTGAATATTTGTAAAATAATTACTTAATATAACAAGTTCATATTTTTTACTTAAATAATCTAAAACATCTATTAAATCATTATTAACAAAAGATAATTTACTTTGTCTTTTTTCTAACTTTTTAATAAAACTTATATCTAAATTTAGATTTAAACTACTATTTATATCATTTAATAATATTTCTTCAGAAATTGTATCATGCTTATATTCTAAGTCATCTATTATTTTATCTACTTTTTTATAATCGGTATCTACTTTGTATTCTTCAAGTAAATATTTTAATTCTAAAGAATATTCATCTTTCCATATAATAAGTGTATTATCTAAATCAAATATAAGTTTTTTTATCATAAATTACTCCTTACAAATATTTTTTTAAATACTGTCCTGTATAGCTTTCATTAACTTTAGTTATTTCTTCAGGAGTACCAGTTGCTATAACAGTACCACCTTTATCTCCGCCTTCAGGGCCTAAATCAATAATATAATCAGCAACCTTTATCATATCAAGGTTATGTTCAATTACGATTACTGTATCTTTATTATCTACTATTTTTTTAATAATTGCAAGTAAGTTTTCAATATCATAATTATGAAGACCTGTTGTAGGTTCATCCATTATGAAAACACTTTTACCTGTAGGTTTCTTTTGAAGTTCTTTTGCAAGTTTTACACGACTTGCTTCTCCTCCAGATAAAGTTGTAGCACTTTGACCAAGTTTTATATAACCAAGTCCTACCTCTTGTAAAGTTTTTAGTTTATGTTCAATTTTAGGAAAGTTTTTGAAAAACTCTAAAGCTTCATTAACACGCATATCCAATACTTCACTAATGTTTTTGTCTTTAAATTTAATGCTTAAACTTTCACTATTATATTTTTTACCATGGCATATCTCACATGGAACATAAACATCTGGTAAAAAATGCATTTCTATTTTTTTAACACCATCACCACGACAAGCTTCACATCTTCCACCTTTTACATTAAAACTAAACCTACTTTTATCATAGCCAAGCATTTTAGCTTCTTTTGTTGTAGCAAATAAATCTCTAATATCATCAAATACACCAGTATATGTCGCAGGATTACTTCTTGGCGTTCTTCCAATTGGATCTTGAGAAATATGTACTACCTTATCAACATATTCAAGACCTTTAATTTTCTTAAATTTACCAGGTTTTACTTTTGAACCATATATTTCACTAGTTAATTTTTTATATAAAATTTCATTAACAAGTGTACTTTTACCACTTCCTGATACTCCGGTTACACAAGTAAATGTTCCAAGAGGAAATTTTACATTAATATTTTTTAAGTTATTTTCACAAGCACCTTGTATTTCAAGATACTTACCATTTCCTTTCCTTCTTGTTTTAGGAACTTCAATACACTTTTTACCACTTAAATAGTTACCAGTAATACTATTATCACAACTTGCTACTTCTTCTGGTGTTCCACATGCGACAACTTCACCACCTTGTTCTCCTGCAAGTGGTCCAATATCTACAAGAAAATCACTTCTTCTCATCGTATCTAAATCATGTTCTACAACTACTAAAGTATTTCCTAAATCTCTCATGCTTAACATTGCATCAATAAGTTTATCATTATCTCTTTGATGAAGACCAATACTAGGTTCATCTAAA
>OIZL01001543.1_pt1 | contig 12118 bp, 18 predicted proteins | sample 1588541 | NCBI WGS metagenome assembly OIZL01 (sample SAMN03283285) | human gut metagenome | biome: human-associated habitat; material: feces | host: Homo sapiens | place: Peru | collected 2012 | reverse complement strand
CTTTGTTGTATAATCCAAGTCTACTCACCCCTTAATTTTACTTTATGTCCAGTCCCTAATAATTTATGTAAACAATATCCACAACTCTTCGCATAAGAAAAAAATTCATCATCCCATCTTTCTTCTTTACATCTTATACATTTGTGTTTTCCTGTAACATTAAAATCTCTCTTCGCATTTATTAATGCCGATTTTGCAATTTTTTTACTTATAGATTTGGTAAATAATGTGCTTATATAATTGTCATTGTAATTAACTCCATATTTTGTTCTGACAAAACTGCCAATTACATCATTTCTGTCTCCATTTATTTTCATTTCAAGAATATCCCAAATACAATCAGTAAATTGAGTTCTTGCTATTGCTCTATCAACCAAATCATAAAGTTCATTCCATTCATCTATTGTATTATCAATATGTTGCATCCGTATTGTTTTATAACTCTTTAAAAGAGCATACATATGAACCGGATTGGACAAATCTATCATTAAACTCTCATCTGAATTGCATATTATATATGAGCCGACTCTAATGCCGAAATCTATTTCATCATCCGGCCTTAATGAAATGTAATCTTGAATTTGGCATTGCATCACAGGCTTATACATATCTTTTAAAGTATATTGTTGTAAACATAAATCTATATACCAATTTTTATAAAAATGATGATTTACATAAGTTATTTCTAATGGATTGGTAAAATCTCTTTCTCTTCTTCCTTTTAAACAATCATCCAAATAATCATATACTGTTTTTATTTTATCCATTTCTTCCCATAATTCTTGAATTCCTGGGATATCCTTATCTTTTTCTTTGTCTATAAAAGGTTTTATCGTTCTATAAACATTCTTATATTTAGCATTATGAAAAGCCATATCAGCTACTCCATTTTCAACCAATTCTTCATATGAAATTGGTTTTTTAGATGGTTTCTTTAATTCTACATCGCAGTCCACATCTGAAGAATATAATAAATAATTTGCTACTTCATTTAATTGAGATGGACTAAGATTCTTTAATCTTCCTTCGCTTTCTAAAGAATTTACGCAAGCCGCTCTATCTTCATAAGACTGAGCGTTCCAATCTAAAGAATAAACTATTTTTCTTTTATTTCCCTTTTTCTTTATTGTATTAGGATTGTCATTTTCCATAATCACTCCTCCACTTAATATAATAATACTACACCAACTAATTTCTGTAAAGGGGTTTGTGTAATTTCTAATGTAAATGAAAAATATTTTTCTGTAATAGCCGTCAGGCTTTACAGAATAAATTTTTTCTATATAATTATATATAGAATGAATAATATGAGCGGAGCTTGCGAAGCGAATATTATTCTATAATAATATATAATATATATAAATATATTTTTCTTTTTGCTTACTTTTTCTTTTTAAGGAGGGATGAAATGTTATTAGATGGAAAAGTTGTTAAACAACATATTATGGACGAATTAAAAAATAAAGTGAAAGATTTAAATGTTACTCCGGGCTTATCTGTTATTCAGGTTGGAGAAGACCAAGCAAGCTCAGTATATATAAAACAGAAGGATAAAATGTGTCAGGAGTTAGGATATGATTTTAATCACATTAAGATGAGTGCAGGCATAACAACCGAAGAGATTATAAATGTCATAAAACAAGAAAACAATAATCCGAAGGTTGATGGCATCTTAGTGCAAATGCCCCTACCATCGCATATAAATGCCAATATGGTGCAAAATGCCGTAGACTATAGAAAAGATGTTGATGGTCTAACTGATATAAATGCTGGTCGTCTAATTCACAAAGAAGATTGCCTAATGCCGTGCACGCCTCTTGGTATAATGAAGATGTTAGATTACTACCATATTCCAATTCAAGGGAAAAATGTTGTAATTGTTGGACGAAGTGATTTAGTTGGAAAACCAATTGCCCAAATGATGCTTAATAGAAATGCAACTGTAACTGTTTGCCATTCGGGCACAAAAAATCTTTATGAAATAACCCAAAGAGCCGACATTCTTGTGGTAGCAGTAGGAAAACCATATTTCATAACAGCACCAATGATTAAAGATGGAGCCGTTGTCATAGATGTTGGGATTAATAGAATAAATGGCAAATTATACGGAGATGTAGATTTTCCCAATATAGAGAAATATTGCGAGTATATAACTCCTGTGCCAGGAGGAGTTGGACAGCTCACCGTAGCAACTTTGGGTGAAAATGTTTTTAAAGCCCATTGCCTCAACCGTATTAAAAAATAGTTTTTTGGCTTAACAAAAGCTACTGCGATATAATATAATTAATGCGTAAAAGAGAAAAAATCTTAAAATAATAAAAAAATATTAAAAAAACAGTTGACTTTTTCTCCAAAAAGATTTATAATATATATATAAAATGAAAAAACAAAAAAATATTTCATTTTATAAAAAAAATCCAAAAAAGACTTGAATTTATATATTTTTATCATTTATAATATATTTATAAAAAAGAAAAGAGTGTATTAATTAATTTTAAATATTAATTGACGGCACGTCCCGTCCTTGCGACCAACAATGAAACAAAAAGTCGCTATGATGATGAAATCATCGCCGATTATGTCGGCATTCACCCCTTTCTTACGCTCATTTTGGTTTTAGCCAACCCTAATGAGCACTAATTAGCCTTACAAACCGCAAAATGTGGTTTTGTATATATAGATAAGTTTTTTTGCAAGTCGCCAAGACAGGAGGCAAGAAAATGGAAAAAATAGAAAATTTACAAGATTTAGCAGCTTACCTTCGTGCCAACATAAACGAGGAGGCCCTATTTAAAACCGAAGAATGCGAAAAAGACGAACATTGCTTTAAAGAATTTCAAGCTGGTTTTGAAAGCGGCTACGCAAATTCCTATGCAAATTTACTTTGTATTTTAGATCCGGAATTTAGAGCCGAATTTAATGCTAAAAATGCAGATCACGATGTAAAAGAAGCCGCTAAGTAATTAGCGGTTTTGTCGTAGAAAGAGGTGTTAATAATGAAAGTTAGAGAAATAATGAAACAAGAATTAGACAGCCTTATAAAGGAACTGTTGCCAAAGATAGAAATTCCCAACGATAGACCCTACCTTACGGTAAATAATGTTTTTGACTTAGCTGCTGAAGCTAAAATTTTTAACCCTGTAGATTATGTTTACACAGAAGATATTAATCAACTCTATGAATTACTTACATATAGCTTGGGCCTTACACATATTTGGGTGCAATACAAAAACGTCAATCCCAATGCTCCGCTCACCGACTTAAACTTATGCCTTATTACTTTTATGCGTAATATGTGGGGTTTAGACAAGGTATGGGAAGGGGATGACAATAGTGTTTTACACTGATTATGATACCGTTTCTGATTTTGGTGGTTTTACCATAACGACAGCGACTCAGTCATATCGCCCTAGAGTTACTGTAAGGGGGCTTGATGGATCCAAATTTTCTTTTGAATATGGTTCTGATTTAGAAGCTTTCTGTAGAGATAATAGAATTTTTCTTTCTAATGGTCGAAACGAAGTTTTTATCGCTCCAATTTATGGAGACTATGTCCTTAAGAAGACCTTAGAGAAAAACCTCATTAGTCTTCCAAATGAGGCTATGATGGACCGTATAATACGGGATGCGATTAAAAAATTTATTAATGAAGCATTTGCAGAAGTAGAGAGGGGAAATGACACTGAATGGCACGTAGAAAATATAAAACAAGAAAAAGCATCATAGGAGATGCCCTAATAAAAGGATTTTTAGGAGGATGGCTGCTTGATGAGGTCAAACCTAAGAGCAAGGTGAAAATTAAATGGTAGAAATTATTTGCGGAATAATGTTGCTTATATCAGTACTGTTTATTATTTTGGCAATTATTATAGAGAGGAACAATAGAAAATAACAGCGGCGGGTAGGTAGGTATGTAGGTTCGTGTAGGTCGTATACGAACATATGTTCGCACTCTGGCAGCCGATTACTAAACCCATCCCCCCACGCATCCACGTGTATCGAAACGGACATTTGATTGTAGGGTCGGGGGGTCGAACATTTGTTTGTGTGTTAGCACTTTGCTTTGATGAGTACCAGACACGAAAAACGACACGAAACTTTACGAACAGAAAAGGGAACGACACGAACATACGTTTGTAAACCCTTTTTACTTCTTAGCCTCATTAAGACGCACCACCCACAAGGGCATTTTAAGGCGTTTTGAGAGGCTTTTTATATTTTTAATATAATTATATTACTTTTATCTTTTTATCGCATTGTGGTATGTTTGTTGTTATGTAATGGGGTATTAACCAATTAAATTATTTTAAAAAAGACTTTATGCTTTTAATCGTTTGATGTTATTGTATCTATGATTAAGTTATAAAGTCTTTTTTGATTATATTTATTTGTTTTTGTTTTTATTAATTAAGTTGTAAACAAGGTATTGACAAGGCTTTGTAATTTCCTTTAGTGTTGTTAAAATCGTTTATGTATTTTATTGCAATACCACTTGATTTTTTCCAGTTTATAAGGTTGGTTGTGTAGTCATCTATCAATACATAGTGGCTTAAGTCCTCATTTGTTAACCCATATTCTGATTTAAAAATATCGGCTTTATTTTCCCCTAATCTTGTAAACACAACATTGCTTTCTTTTATTTCGGGTAGGTGTTCCCTTAACCAAATCAACTTGCTATAGTCGGCTAAGTAGTGAGGCGAGGCACTTAGAATGTAAACATCTTCAGGAGTAACAATTCCACTTGCAATTGCTTTTTTAACTTCATTTAATAAGTTAGTTGGCTCTAAAAACATAAAGAAGAATTTTTCGACAGCAAATCTTTCAAGTGCATTTTCTTTGTCGTGAAAATTTGCCAACGTGTCATCCATATCAAGCACCCACCTAAACCCTTTTATATCCTCTAAATTTTTAATAGTGTTCATAATATCTTATCCTTTCATAATTTTAGGGGAACCACTAACAATAGGTTGTTAGTGTTCTTCCCTTATCAACGGGTAGTGGCTTTTTAAGTCCACCACTTGTTGGACGGTCTAACCATTTCACCATTGGGTTATTACCTAACAAGACTTTGGCTTGTTGCTTATTCAAATAATTTTTTCTTGCAAGCGTTACAATTGCATTTTCTACTATTGGTAATTGTAGCTTTGTAACTTTTGCAATATCTTTTGTGCTTTGCATTATCTTAGCATATTTTAAAATGTTTTCTTGTGTTTTATTAATCATTTTTATCACTTTCCTTTCTATGATTAATTATCAAATACATTTGAATACATATTCAATAAGATATAACTTATAAATGTTATTAAGGTATAGGCAATAAATATTCTATCATATTCAGCATTACCCAAATTATCAATAGTCATTATTGCAAAACCAACATAACTTACTATCACACCACCTAAAACCTTAACCACCCAATTTTTAAATGTTCTTTTTTTCATTTGTTTTTCTTCCTTTCTTTATTACATTATCATTATACCAAATATAAGGCATAGTGTCAACACTTTTTTATTAATTTGTAAAATTTCTACCACTTTTCCTGGTGTATCAATATGTAATAGATAGGGGGGCGTTGGACGAACATATGTTTGTATCAGATTAATCAGATCAAGGGGAGGCATACGAACATACGTTTGTATTGTAGAAAATAAAAAAGTGGAATTATTCTTCCACTAATTCATAAGTTGTTAAGCCAGTTTCTACAACCTTATCAATAACACCATAAGTGGTATTAAGTCTTGCAAGTGTTGCAATGATAGCTTTAGGACTTAGATTTTCAATAACAACATCTTTATAATTAAAAGTGTTTTGTAAATCTTTGACTTTATCTAATACAGACTTTTCTTTATCTGTAATCTTTGATAGGTCAACACTTTGTAACTTTTCAATGTTGACTTTGTAGAATGTTCCTTTTTTAGGCTCATTCTTTTTTAGAAAACCATATTTAGTATTAAGTCTTGCAAGTGTTGCAATTTTTGCCTTGTCGCTTAATCCTTCAATATCAATATCTTTATAAGATAATGGACATTTTTTTAACTCAAATTGTTTAAGGTGTAAATTTTCCTTTTCTGTTATTTCGTAACCTCTTACGTTATAAGTTATTTGTTTTGCCATATTTCATCACTTTCCTTTCTTTAATGAGGTTTGGCTTTCCTCATTTCTTGTATTAATTATACCAAATTCTTTAGATAATGTCAATAGTTTTTTATCACTTTTTAAAAGTTTTTTTATTTACTATTTTCAATATCTTTTCTTCATTTGATATATTAATTATACCACTTTAGGTGGCAAGTGTCAATAAAAAATTAACATCTTTTTAAATTTTTACCACGGATCCACGTGTATCCATCTGAAGATCTAAAGGGGGGATGCAGTCGAACATATGTTCGTATGGGTCCCCTTTTTTATGATACACCAGGAAGCGTTGGGGATTATAGAGTCGTCGTCCATCCCCATTATCATTATACCAAATTCAGGTTATAAAGTCAAGTATTTTTGCATAAAAAAAGAAGATTTTTTTAATCTTCTAATTTAGCAAAATCTCTCCAAGTTGGTTGTGTATTGATAGGGAATATTGCTTTTTTACTTTTACAATACTTGAATATTTCTAATTCAATTTTAATATCTTCAAGTCCAGTGTGGTTTTCTTCAAAGTCGATATTCTTATCTATAAAAGCAAATATGCTTTCTGCTGTTTGTCTTACTCTATTACTGTCTGTTATAAAACGGCTTACAACTTTTTTATCAACTTTTTTAGTGATGTTTCTATTTTCTTTACAAAAGTTTTCATATTCTTTTGTAGTTGTAATAGTTTTATAACTTAACATCATTGTATCAATTATATCTAAATTTTCAAATGGGTTTTCAACTCCGACATCTTCAAATAATCTTTTTAGTGCTTGATAGTCAAATTGCCCATTGTGTGCAAACATATATTTGATGTTATATTTTTTAATTATTTTAGCAAATTCTTTTGCTATTTTTTCTACACTCTCAACTTTAACATCTTTTACTTTAGTATTTAAAAGTGGTTTATAGTGTCTTTCATATTTGTTTGCACTCCAGCTTGATAGCATTATGTATTTGTTATTAACAAATTTTCTTGTTAAAAAAGTTCCTTGCTTTTCTATTTTATCTTCTTTATTGTTATAAACAACATAACCGATATCAAATGGCATTGCATTTTGCAAGTCCATTATAGTTTCAGTATCAATTCCTAAAACGTTTTTAACCTTTCTTAAATTTATATTTTTTTGTTTTTTTGGGTATCCAGTTGTAATCATTTTATCACTTTCCTTTCATATTTCTTTCTGATTACATATTAATTATATCATACCTATTTTTAAATGTCAACACTTTTTTTACTTTTTTATTCACTTTTTTACTTTTTTCTTCCTGTCTGTATTATTTTTATTATAGCAATTATATTTATGAATATTAATAGTAGAATATTAACTATTGACACAAATGTGTCCATTTTTTTTCGCCTTCCTTTCTTGATTACATATTAAGTATAGCACATCTGAATAACAAAGTCAATAAAAAAATAACACTTTTTAAAATTTGTAACAACGGATCCAAGCGTGTCAGGTTGAGGATCCAGAAATAGATCTTTTTTTATATAAGTAGCACTCTCCCACCTATAACATAATTATATCATAAATGCAACCCAAAGTCAACACTTTTTTTAAATTTTTTAGGGGGAGCCAAGGCGAACATACGTTCGATCGGACATCTGTTTTGGGGCGAACTATTGTTCGTATTTTATACACAAAAAAAGAAGATGTTAATCTTCTTCATTTATTTCATAAGTTGTAACCTTTATGGGTTCGTTTTTCTTTAAAACCCCACAAGTCGTATTTAATCTTGCAAGACTTGCAACAACACTTTTTTTGCTGTATGTCTTGCCTTGACTTGTTAAATATGCAACAACATCATCAGCACAAAAGGCTTTTTTGCTTTTTGCAACTTCTGTTGCACCCTCAATAACATCATACATAGTAGGAGTTAGTTCAAGATTACCCCATTTTTTTAATTCTTTTTTTGCAGCCATTTTTATCACCTATCCTTTCATATTTTAAATGACTTAGTGCCAGAACTTAGCACTCAAGCAAGAAATAATTTTTTACTATTTCCCACTTGACTACTAAATTATAACATAATTTAATTTAATAGTCAATACTTTATTAGAAACTTTTTATTCTTTTTTTTATTTGTAAATGTGTCAAGATAACCAAACCCCCATTTGATTACCCTATCGGGTGGAAGAAACTATCTTCTTCCTTTTTTCTTTGATGACTTTGCTTTAGCAATTCCAAGACGTTCGTCTTTTCTTGCTTTTTGCATTTGTTCGTATTTGTTACGAATTGCCTTTCTTTTTGCTGGTGTCATTGCCATAATTATCATTTTCCTTTCTTTATTACAATAACATTATATCAAATATAACTTTAAATGTCAATACTTTTTTAACACTTTTTTATTTTTTTATTTCGGTTAGTTAGTGCTAAAAATCAAGCACTAACTTTTTACAACCGAACTTTTCAGCAACCAAATTGACGATGTCTTGATAAGTTGCGTTTCCGTCTATTTCGTCAATTAGTGTGTAGTAATCAGCACTAAACATTTCGTCCTTATGCAAATTACGTTCGGCTATTGCAAAACTCCCATTGTAATTTTTTTGTAAATATAGTGTCATTTATAATCATTCCTTTCTCATTTGACATATTAAGTATAACACTTTTAAATTCAATTGTCAATACTTTTTTGTAACTTTTTTAAAAGTTTTTTTAATTTAATTCTATCAACCAATGATAAACCAAATTTATCTTTTTTTAACATTTGCTTTTTCTCCTTCCATTTGATGTATCTATTATAACAAATACAAAACCAAAAGTCAATACTTTTTTGTCATTTTTTTAAAAAAGTTTTTTAACCCCCTTTATATATAATAAGGATACAACGGATCCAGGCGTATCTTCTAAGATCTAAAGGGGGGGTTAGGGGGGCGGTGCCTCTACTCCACCCAGTATCACAATTATAACATATTTTCAACTCCATTTCAAGCCCCAAACGTTTGTTTGGATCCACCACACCATCTGGTCTACCACCACACTATCTGCTCCGCAGGGGGACCACGGGGCCGGGTGTATCGGGGAGCTGGGAGCTGAGAGCTACAGGGTGGAGCTGAGACAGGCACAAAAAAAGAAGTATATATATAATAATACTCCTCCATTATAAATATTATACTACCAATTCGGGCATCTTGTCAGCCCTATTTTAAAACATTTTGACCAAACATTTGTTCGTATTTAAAGCAAAAAAAATGGAGATTACTCTCCATCAGCAACTTCGTAAGTTGTTACTTTTACTGGTTCATTTTTTCTCAATAAACCGTGAGTCTTTTCTAATCTTGCTAATGTTGCAATAGCACTTTTTGGACTAATGCCACAAGCTTCAGCGATTTGACCGTAGCCCACAACTCCCATTTCGTTTACTTTGTCGTATACTGCTTTTTCGTGAGCAGTTAATTCTACACCTTTTACATTGAATAATTCTTTAATTTTAGCCATATTTTTCACCCTACAACACTACTGACTATTTAGTGTTGCCCTTTCTTTTTATATATTTATTATATCATAAGATGATTTAAAAAGTCAAGTATTTTTTTTTAATTTTAATTAATTTTTTACTTTTTCTTTTCTCTTTCATCTTATATAAGTATTATATCATACTTTGGACTAAATTTCAAGTCTTTTTTTTATTTTTTTGCAATTTTTTGGTCAATTGCAATAACTTTCTTTTCAATTTCAGCAAGTTCGATCGCAATTGCATCCAATTCTTTTTCATCTTGTGCTTTTATAATATCTATGATGATATTATGTAGCTTTTTAATTATTTTTTCTTTCATATTTATATTCCCTTCCTTTCTTATTTATATAAATATTATATCACAGACTGCACCAGAATGCAAGTCTTTTTTTAAATTTTAAAGCAAAATTTATGTACCAGATGGAAGGCAGATCAGCACATGGGGAAGCACTTACCACCAATTGGGCGGTAGGGTAGAGCTACGACTTGGAGCTGGCTCCAATGGAGAGCTGAGCTGGAGCTGTTAAAAATTTTTTAAAAAGACTTGACTGTCGGGAGCTCAATGAATTATAATTATTATATAAAGAAAGGAGAAAAGAAAATTTAAAGAATTGACATTAAGGGTTGCACCAAGCATTGCTTGAGTAGAGTGAAGACAACTGGCCGACTGAGAAAAGGGGGGCATACGCCTTTTTTTATTTTTTATAAAAAAACACTTCCCATTATAATTATTATAAATGATCTTGGCAGCAAAAGTCAAGTCTTTTTTAACAGAAAAAATGCAACAAAAAAAAGAGGGATCAAAACCATCCCCTAAGCTTGCCACCTACGCGTTGCCCCCAAGGAGCTGAGAGCTGGGATCTACTGCTCCATTTCAAATTTCGTTTTAATACCCTCTTCTGACCATTCCATTTGTATCTTACGAATGCTTGACCAGTCGCCTTTGGCAAATATAATTGGATTAAGTTCATAAACTCCTCTGTCAATTCTTCTTACTAAATCTTTCTTTATAAGTCTAGTTAATACAACATCCAATGACCCTACTGTAGTATTAAGTTGCTTAGCTATTCCCTTCTTTATTGAACCAACCATTGCTACCTGATTAGGGGCTGCATCATTTGCATAAGTCATTCTTTTTGCCATTTCAAACAATAGACTTGTTTCCATACCCTGCTCTTCTGCTGTAATAAAATATGACATAGCATCTATATATACTTTTATATAATTAGGTTCAATAGATACAACTTTGTACCTATCTTCCGTGTGTTCTAATAGCTCTCCTGTCTCTTTATCAAATACCATTCTCTCAGTTGAATATATCTTACTCATACTATCCCTCCTTAACAAATTAGTAGGTAAAAGCATAAGAAGATACAAGTATAACTTAACAAAAAATATATTACAACTTAATACCTATTAAGTAATTCTTAATGGTGGTTAAGCATAACTTAATGATAGTTAAGGAACAAAACATTTAATCCCGTATAAATAAAGGAATTGCAAGCTTTCCTCCTTCTTTTATTTTATATTTACTTAGATCTATTTTTTTTATAAAAACACTTCTCATCATATCATTATTATACACTATTTAGCAACCTTGAGTCAAGTATTTTTGAGCAAATTTTTGCATAAAAAAAGATAGCTTTTGCTATTTCTTTAATACCTCTACTGCATATCTCGCTTTTACTTTGTGTTCATCTATATCTTCCCAATACCCAAATTCTAAACCATTGGGATACACTCTCCAAGTGCCTGATTGGATGCCTCTGACATACACCCGTCCCTTTTCATCCGTCCATTGATTGGGAACGCCTTCTTGGTAGATAAGTTCTGCTGGAGCTGTGTCCTGAGGAGACATTTTTGTATAACGAGTGTCCTCTAAGGACTTTTCTGCAGGTGTCCTGACAGGACTTTTAGTATTAAATGTCCCTATAGGACTTTTGTCCTTATAGGACAATGTTATTTTGTGTCCTGATAGGACTGGCCTAAATTGTCCTTTATTATTGGGAGTATAAGTCTTTATGCTACATAAATGCCCCTCTATCCAAATCAACCCTCCTATGTCCTCTAAGGACTTTATGTCCTCCAAGGACAAACTTTTATTAGTGTCTCTATAGGACACTTTTAATTCTGGTATATTCATTTTCTTCCTCCTTTGTCCTTATAAGACTATTGTATAATATAATAATAGCTTCTATTAAGTATATTTAAAAATAAATATAGTCCGTGTCCTCTAAGGACATATTTGTGTTAGGGTCCTCATGCACAAAAAAGAGCAAAAATTGCCCTAAAAACTTGACAAGAGGGGGCAAGAAGTTGGCCACCAATCTCCTCCCCGTTCTTCTCTTCTCCCACTTTTCACCACAAAATCCCACAGCATTAATTTTTGCGCCATATAATATACTCCCTTGTATTTATATCATTTTTGTAGGAAACAGCCTTTTTTTAAACTTTACAAAATGGAGCGATCCATGCTATAATAAAAAGTTATTCCCCCTTCTCTTTAAAGACATAAACCAACCCCTGATCA
>OIZL01001541.1_pt1 | contig 12132 bp, 17 predicted proteins | sample 1588541 | NCBI WGS metagenome assembly OIZL01 (sample SAMN03283285) | human gut metagenome | biome: human-associated habitat; material: feces | host: Homo sapiens | place: Peru | collected 2012 | reverse complement strand
TGTAACTTAATCATATTAATTGTTTCTATTATTTTTTGTTCATTGTTTAAGTTCATTATTTAACTAGCCCCATAAAATCTTGTAAATTAGAGTTTTTTACAACTAATTGTAATTCTACACGTCTACTTTTATCGTAATCTTCCTTACCATTAACTAATACAGGTTGAGAAAAACTTTTACCTTCTACAACCAACATTTTATGTAATTTTGCACTATACGCTTTGTTGTAAGGAGTATAGAACATATATTTAGCAACTTCATTTGCACGTTGAGTTGACAACTCCATATTTTTTATAAATTGGAATTAAAGCAAAAATCCCTACTATACGTAGTAGAGTAACAAAATTAGTTATAATAAAATTAAAACTTTTTTTATTCATACTTTAATCCTCTCATAAATTTATTTATTAAGACTTATATTAGCACATTTTCCTATATTTGTAAATTCTAATTCATAGCTTGCAGTATCATTATTAATTGTTATTTTTGTTATGTGTTCTAAATCAGTATTTACTAAAACACTATAACCTTCTTTATTATATTTTATTTCTTTTTGCTTGGCAATTGGGAAATTCACTCAAAATATCATCTCAATTTTAGTAATAATAGCAAAAACAAACGCAAAAAATCCCTATTACAACAACGTGGTAATAGAGATTTTTGATTAACATTTTCTGTTTTTTCCAAAAATCACATCATAATTGATGTGATTTTAACTTTTATGATATTGTAACTGCTTCTCCAAGTGAAGTATAAACATTTAATTTAATAGAATAATTTCCACTCATTGACGCTGTATGTTTTTTATCTTCTTCTGTATAAGTGATATTTCCACCATTACCACTTCCAGACACCCAAAACCTTAATCTATAATTTTTAGTAATTGTACTACCACCACTAGGAAAACTCATTGTTGAACTATATAATAAATAATTAGATGAAGTTGTATCCTTTTTCAAAGTAGATAAATTGATAGGTAATATTGTGCTACCTTCCTTAATACCAGTAATACTTGTCTCAGTATCACCAGTTACCTCAGACAAATAAAATTTAACACTATCTTTTGTTACTGTATTATCAGCGTTTTCATTAAAATATATATAATATGCTAAATTTATCTTATCAGTAGCAATCCCAGATATAGTAAAATCCATATAATTTGTTGTCTCTTTAATAATATTTTCATCTGTACTCTCATTTGTCATTAAAGTAACATCATTACTTGGTTCTGTATATAAAAAAGTTATTGTTCCAGAATTAATAGTGTTTAACGAGCCTAACTTTTCACCACTCCATAAAGCAAAACTCGTTCCTACCATTATTACTAATACAATTGTGCAGATTGAAAAAATAATTAGTTTATAACTATATTTATCCTCTTTTAATTTCTTCATCTAAAACACTCCTAACTATTCTCATATATAATATATCATATTTATTAATTTATATCAATTAAAAAAACTAAAAAAAATTAACTTTACTAAGCAAGTGCGAAAAAAATAATTTTTTTTGTCAAAAGCCTTGATTTTGTTACTGATAAATGATATTTTATATATGTAAGCATATAAGAAAATAACTTGCTTATATAAAATTTATGGAGGTATTAAAATGAAAAAAGTTGAATTAGTTGAAGCAGTAGCTACTAAAGCTGGACTTACAAAAGCAGATGCTGGACGTGCTCTTGACGGAGTAATTGAAGCTATTACTGAAGCACTTGTTAAAGGAGATAAAGTACCACTAGCAGGATTAGGAACATTTGCAGTTTCTAAAAGAGAAGCTAGATCAGGACGTAATCCTAGAACTGGTGAACCTGTTAAAATTGCTGCTAGAAACGCAGTAACTTTTAAAGCAGCTTCAGCACTTAAAGAATCTGTTAACTAAAAAAGCCCAGTGGCTTTTTTTCTTTAAAATTACTAATTTAATTTTTATTTAATATAAATTATTTATTATATTGTTATATATGGAGGAGTATGGAACAAGAAATTTTAAATGTTTTAAATATGCTCATTATAAATAACTACGAAGCATATTTAGTTGGAGGTTTTGTAAGAGACTATTTATTAGGAAAAAAATCATATGATATAGATATTACTACTAATGCCAAGCCAAAAGAAATAATGAATATTCTTAAAGATTATCACCCTGTTTCCTTAGAATATGGTAATGTATGTATAAAAACTAATAAATTCAAATATGAAATAACCACCTACAGAAGAGATATAAATTATAAAGATAATAGAAAACCAGATAAAATTGTTTATATAGATAGTTTAGATGAAGACTTACTAAGAAGAGACTTTACTATCAATGCTATTTGTATGGACAAAAACAAAAAAATAATAGATAAACTAAACGGCAAAGCAGACTTAAAAAAGAAACTAATTAAAACTATTGGAAAACCCGATTTAAAGTTTACTGAAGATGCTTTAAGAATGCTTCGCGCTATTAGATTTGCCACTGTATTAAATTTTAAATTAGATGAAGAAGTCCAAAAATCTATTATAAAAAATAAAGATTTAATAAAAAAACTATCTTATGAAAGAAAAAAAGAAGAAATAAATAAAATAATAAGCAGTAAAAATAAAAAATATGGAGTATACCTACTTAAAAATTTAGGTCTACTTGATGTACTAGAATTAAAAAATATCGACAATGTACTACTAACAAATGACTTAAATGGTATATGGGGGACAATTACAAATGCCAATTATCCATTTACAAAAAATGAAAAAGATATTATGATAAATATAAACAATCTTTTAAACGAAGATTTAAAAGACAGATATATTTTATATAAATATGGTAGATATGTACTAAGTGTTGTATGTGATTTAAAAAAACTCAATAAAAAATATATGATATTTAAATATGATATGTTACCAATCAAAGGTAAAGAAGAAATCAAAATTACTTCAAGTGAAATATGCTTTATTCTTGGAAAAGAACCAGGCCCGTTCATTAAAGAAGTATATGACGACTTAGAATATAAAATTTTAAATAAAGAATTAAAAAATGATAATAAAAAAATAAAATCTTATTTAAAAACAAAATATAATATTATAAAGTGAGGGTGTTTTGTATGACTTCTAATATTTTAGATATGTTAAAATGTAAGAACTTAGTAATTCCCGGAGTATTATTAAAATATAAAGAGGAATTAAAAATAGATGAAAAAGAAATAATATTCTTATCTTATTTAATGTCTTATGGTAATAATATCAGTTTTGACCCAAATAAAATATCAAATGATTTAAACATTAAACAAGATGATTTATTAATAACTTTTTCCTTCTTATGTGAAAAAAACTTAATTAGTATGATTGTAAATAAAGATAGTGGAATAATGAAAGAATATATAAGTATAGATAATTTATATAATAAAATACTATCTATCGCAGTAGATAACAAAAAAGAAAGTTCTGAACCTTCTAAAATATATGAAAAAATAGAAAAAGAATTTGGTAGAACTTTATCACCAATAGAATATGAAATTATAAAACAATGGCTTGACTCTAATATAAGTGAAGAACTAATACTTGAAGCATTAAAAGAAGCAGTTTTAAATGGTGTCAATAATTTAAAATACATAGATAGAATTTTATTTGAATGGACAAAAAAAGGCTATAAAAAAGCCAAAGATTTAAGAAAAAAAGAAATAAAAGAACAAAAATCAGATGTTTTCGATTATAATTGGTTAGATGAAAATGAATAAAGAACAAACAATATATGAATATTTAAGTTTATTAATACCAAATCCAAAATGTGAATTAAATTATAACACAGATTATGAACTACTAATAGCAATAATGCTAAGTGCCCAAACCACTGATAAAAGAGTAAATAAAGTTACTAGTATTCTATTCAATAAATACCCAAACTTAAAAACCTTAAAAGATGCCAATCCAGAAGACATAGAACAAATAGTAAGAGAGCTTGGTAGCTTTCACAAAAAATCTAAAGCTGTAATTGATATAGCTAATATTATATATAATAACTACAACGGAATAGTTCCTCAAAAAAGATTTCTTTTAGAACAATTACCACTTGTAGGAAGAAAAACTACTAACGTATTTTTAAGTGAATACTACAAAGTTCCCAATATAGCAGTAGACACTCATGTAGAACGCGTCAGCAAAAGATTAAAACTTGCCAAAGAAAAAGACACTGTTTTAGAAATAGAAAAAAAATTAAAAAGAAAATTCCCAAAAGAAACTTGGAACGACTTACACTTAAGACTTGTACTTTTCGGTAGATATTACTGTACCGCTAGAACACCAAATTGTAAAAACTGCAAGCTAAAAGAGTATTGTAACTATAAAAACAAAAGTTAATCTTTTACTTTTATTCCAATACATGATATAATATTTAAGAGGAATAGTTATGAAAAAAGAAAATAACATTAAGATAAATAATTATATTTCTGATTATATAGATTACCTAAAATACGAAAGAAAACTAAGTAATGAAACTATAAATAATTATAAATATGATTTAATTAAATTTGCAAGATTTTTAACAAGTAAAAATATTGATATTCTTGATGTAAAAGTTGACATAATAGAAGAATACTTAAAAAAACTAAATAATTTAGATAGTTCTAGTATTTCCAGAAATATAACGTCAATTAATAACTTTTATAACTATTTAATAGTAAATAAATACATTAAAAACAATCCATGCGAGTTTATAGATAGACCAAAACTAAAAAAACGTATACCAAACGTTCTAACAACAGATGAAGTTGACAAATTACTCGATATAGAACTTATTGATATGTTTGATTACCGCAATAAGGCAATGCTAGAACTAATGTATAGTGCTGGTTTACGTGTAAGCGAAATTGTAAGCTTGACTACTAGAAACATTGATTTTGAAAATTGTATTGTTAGGTGTTTTGGCAAAGGTTCAAAAGAACGAATTGTTCCACTCAATGACTATGTAATTCATTACTTAAAATTATATATGGATAAAAGACATCAACTACTAAAAAAAGATAGAAATGATTACTTATTCTTAAATAATCATGGTAAAAAAATGACTAGACAAGGATTTGAATACGTCTTAAAAAACATATTAGAAGAAAAGAAAATTGATAAATATATAACACCTCATACCTTAAGGCACTCATTTGCAACACATTTATTAGAAGGCGGTGCAGATTTAAGAAGTATTCAAATATTATTAGGCCATGAAAACTTAACTACCACAACAATATATACTCATATAAGTCGCGAAAAAGTACATGAAGATTATATAAAATATCATCCAAGAAGTAAGAAATAGGAGGAAATTATGAAATTTAAAAGAATATTTTTAATAGTTATGGACTCTTTAGGAGTAGGAGAGGCCCAAGACGCTAATCTCTATGATGACGTTGGTTCAAACACTTTAGGACATATAAATCTCAAACACGAATTGTTTATCCCAAATCTAAAGAAACTAGGTTTTTTAGATACATTAACAATGCGTGAAAACAATGAAGTTGAAGCCTATTACACAATTGCAAGACCTACTAATAAAGGAAAAGACTCACTAACTGGTCATTACGAGATAGTAGGCATCAGAAATGAAGTACCATTTAAAACATTCTCAGAAAATGGTTTTCCAAGAGAATTAATTGATGAAATAGAAAAAAGAACAGGAAGACACGTTATAGGAAACAAAGCTGCCAGTGGAACAGAAATTATACAAGAATTAGGAGAAAGACAAATTCAATATGGGTCATTAATTATCTATACTTCGTCCGACTCAGTTCTTCAGGTTGCAGCACATGAAGACATTATACCAGTCGAAACCTTATACAAATATTGTGAAATAATAAGAGAAATAACATTAAAAGATGAATGGAAAGTTGGAAGAATAATCGCAAGACCTTTCGTAGGAAACAAAGCCGGAAAATTCAAAAGAACTACTAATAGAAAAGATTTTGCTGTAAAACCTCCTACTAAATCTATATTATGTAAAATGGCAGAAAAAAACTTAAGCGTTATCTCAATTGGAAAAATTAGTGATATATTCGATGGTGAAGGCATAACAAAAAAAGTAACTTCAGGTTCTAACAAAGAAGGAATTGATAAACTCTTAGATATTATGGATAAAAAATTTACTGGATTATGTTTCGCAAATTTAAATGACTTTGATACCTTGTATGGACACAGAAGAGATGTAGAAGGATATGCCAACGCCATAGAAGAATTAGACGTAGAATTGCCCATCTTATTAAATAAATTAAATAATGATGATTTATTAATTTTAACTGCTGACCACGGCAATGACCCAACCTTTAAAGGAACCGACCATACCAGGGAAAATGTACCTGTTATAATGTACAGCAGAGTTTTTAGAAATCAAAAAAACTTACCAATAATGAATTCGTTTGCTGATATAGGCGCAACAATAGCAGATAATTTTGAAGTAGATGCACCTATGATAGGCATTAGTTATCTTAGTAAATTAGAGTAGGTGAGATATGAAAAAAATATTATTGATTTTAATATGTTTAATAGTAATCTTCTTTACCGGTTGTAGCAATTATACAGTTATGCCAATCTCTGATTATTCAATAAATGATACTGCAAATATGGATAATCTAAATATAAAACTAATAAAAGCCTCATGGACAGAAAACAAAGAATTAGAACTAGTATTTGAAATAGAAAACAAAAGAAAAGATACAATTACTGTAGTCCCTGATGAATATTTTAAATTATATGACATAAATATGGTTCAAATTCCCAATACCTATGCTGGAGGCTCTACAATAATAAAAAAGAATGAAAAAAGCACAGTAACACTATGTTACAAAGTTTCTGAAAAGAAACTATATGAAATCTATTTTTATTCTGGAATGATAGATAATAATATTAAGTTTACTATTACTGATAACGACATTAGTAATTTGTAATAAAAATTTATAGGAGGTTTTAAAAATGAACGGTGAACAAAAAAAGAAAACAAAGGAGTACTATGGTTTAATACATACATATAAATGTAAATTGTATGAGATTAATACTAAATTGAAGTATTTCAGTACAAATTGTAAAAACTCAATCCAAATTGAGGAATTAAAAAAAATCAGAGAAGAAATTAATATGAAACTAAAAGAAATGAAATTAAGTGATTATATCAATTGTACTTGCGAAATATGTCTTGATTTTGGAGTTTGTAACTCATTTGAAAAAACAGACACCAAAGTAAGAAGATTTAAATGCTTAGATTGTGGCAAAATAATAGAATTTAGTCCTAATGATGAAGCAATCACTTCGTTTATTGAAAAAAGAATTATTATTCCTTCAGACAGTGTTTCAAGCAATGATGATTGTAGAGAATATTTTAATGATATAATGAACCCAATAATTTCAACAGAAACAGCAAAAACAAATGCTGTTAATAGGTACAGATACAGAAGCAAAAACTATGATTATAAAGAAAAAAAGATAACAAATTAAATCTATCAAGTGGACTTTTTTGTTATAATATGATATCTTATTAAAAGAAAGGAAGAATTAATCTTCCTCTCTAATTATTATGAAGATAGGTTCTCCATGTTTTCCTTTGCCTGGAATTAGAACGAACCCATCTTCTTTTAGTTTATAGGCTTGTTCTGGTGTAATTAGGCTTTGTAGATACTTCATTTTACCACTTCCTTTCTGTTCTTTTAAAGAACATTTTTAAAAAAACAAAAAAGTGTAAATTTACATTATTTCTTCTTTGGATTGCGCGAAAAAATATTCAACCTATGGTATGATTTTTCATAGAGTAGGAGAGTGATTATATTATGGATTATAGCGGATATGAAAATTTATTTAAATGCGAATTAAAAAACTATTCAAAAAATCCAATTAATGCTTTTTTTGAGCAAATACAATGTGGAGATTATTCTGGATTAATTGTTTTTTTGTTATTTACAATTGCATTAACTTTGTTCGTTTTCGTTCTTTATAGAATTGATGATAAAAAATAATTAATAAAAAGGGTTGACAAATATATTTAAATTTAGTATATTGATGGTGAAAGTTGTTTGAATTTTACAATTAAAAAGAGGAAATTCATTTCCTCGGTTATTGTTGTTTGAACTTAACATAATATCCATTATAAGAAGTTAGATATTTTTTTATTTTTCTTAAATAATTATTAACTTTCTCCTTATTCTTACTACTGACTTTATATATTATACATTACATATTAAACTATCAATCATAATAACTAAATGAACTTTATTTCTTCAGCATAAAATGTCATATTTAATTATTAAAACCTTTTCTATAATAATATTTTATTATTTATTTATTTAAATCGAAACATATAATTATCCATCTAATTAAAACTCGATTTAAAATACAGCTTATCCCTTATTTATAATATTCTCAAATATTGGAACAACACCAGTCTTATTCGGCGTATGAATTGGAAATTGATAATAATAACCAGGATATGGATTTCCTTCAACAATAACCGGTCCATCATCAGTTATAGCAATATCCCATGCAATGTAATTAATTTCAGGTACAACGTATGCTAGTTTTGCTACCAAATCTTTTGCTTCCTTAAAATACGGAATTTTAATCCCCTCTAACTTAATTTTTGTAGTAGGGTGGTTATAATAAATATTCATATTACTATCACAACCTGGAAATAGGGTAACTCCCCTATTTAAATCTATCATTGTAAGCATACCACCACTTGAAGTATTATCCACAAAACTATTATTGTTACCAATTCTTAAAAATGCAGTTATAAAATTTACTTTACCATTATATTTTAAAGTAATTATTCTAAGCGTATTAACAGAATTTGGATAAATTTTATCAAGGTCTTTATGCTGTTTTATCACTTCCTCTACTAATAAAAGATTTTTATTTTTTAAATAATTATACATATCTTTTATCTCATTAAAATCTTTTTTATATAATAATTCAATTCCATGGCCACCAGAGTCATCATTTGGCTTCGCAATTACTTTATCTAAATCACTCACCCACTCTTCAAAATCTTCTAAAGATTTGTTCTCTAAATATATCCATTTTCTTTTTAAATACTCATTAAATTTTTCATTAAATTCATTTTTATTATCAAAATAATGCCAATATTCTTTTGGATTAAATCTAGCCACATAATAATTATTTTTTGCCCTAGTAAGTATAGTATTTCTTTGCTTCTTATTCAAATCGTACATCCCAAAAGCATAATAATCTGTATATCCAGCACCATACTTAAAAGCACAATATAACATATCAAAAAATATAACTATTCTAAACTTATTTGATACTTTCTTTACTTTTGTAATTGTTTTATGCATTTCTTTATAATTCATATCAGTTAACCTTGCAAATATAAATTTAATTTTTTTCATAATTACCTCCTAATTATGCATTGACCCAAAAACAGTTTTATCATCTTGTAATTCCTTAAGTCTAGCATTATACGCATTAATACTATCTTTTTCAAAAGCAAGCGATTTACTGTACCCTAATTCTTTTAATAAATACTTTGTAAAATAAGGATTAAGAACTAACAATGGTCCCAAAAGATAAGTACCATAAAAATTATTTTTATGAATTCCCTCATACTTTTCACTTGGATTTATCCCTATACCTTTTGTAACTTTAATAAAATAGTCATTTTTTAGGCCATATGTTTGCGTAAATTGACTTTTATAGCCCACTATTGCTATGTCATTAAAATCCCCTAGAAATAGAGAATTATGGCGTTTATTAAGGTTTCTTTTTGCATAACAATCAAAAATACCTAAACACTTTATTATATTATTATTTTCAGTTTCTATATAATTGCAAAAAATTTCAAAAGAATTCCCAGTCGCTAGAATAAACTGTCCATCATCAATTTTTTTCTTTATCTCATTCTTATACTTCATTAAATCATTAATAATAAGTTCTAGGGCCTCTTTTTTATTATCTATAAAAGCATAATTATTAAGAACTGAAATAACCTTATTCCTAATTTCATCATCATTAATATCATCTAAACCCTTATTAATATCATCTAAATTATTCAAAAAGTCTTTAACACTTCTAGCACTATAAATACTTCTTTTTTTTACATTAATAGGAATATTATATATTTTAAATAATCTATCTATAACCTCTTCATACTCTTTAGATATAATAAGTTTAATATTCTCTGGTTTTATATTACTTCTAATTAATTCTAATATCTTATCAATAACAAATATAACTTCTTCATCTATATAATTAAATTCATAAATATTCTTAACTTCATAATCATTATATATATAATCAATAACTTTATAATTAAGCCCTTCTAAAACTTTTAGATAATATTTATTAAGATAATCATATCCATATATATATATTTCTTTATTCTTAACATACTCTTTAAAATATTTATCATATATAAGTAAATTATTATCATCTAAAAACTTTTTCATATTAATAAGAGTATCCATCTTTTTATTATGAATATTCATATCAATATAATATAAATTCTTAATATATACCATAGCACTACTTAAATTAAGATTATATTCACGCATTAAATAATATATTGTTTTATTATTATAAGAAAAAGTATATTTTTCTATAAAATCTTCTAAAGATAAAAACTTAATATTATAATTATAATACTTATTTCTAACTTCTTTAATAATATTTTTCTTAATAGAATTAGGCATTAATACTATATATTCCATCTTTATACCACCATATTAATTATCTCATAAAGAAAAAGAAAAGTAAATATTTTGTTTACTTTTCATTAATTACTACTCACTCACAGTAAAGTCTTCTAATTTACCATTTTCAAGCATTATTTTATTAACTTTTTCACTAACTTCATTTAATTTATCTGAACATTCTTTAGCTAGTTTCATCGCAGAAGTATACTTCTCTATTGCTTCATCTAGTGGTACCTCACCACCCTCAAGTTCTTTAACTATTTCTTCAAGTAACTTTATTTTTTCTTCAAAAGTCATTTCCTTTTCTTTAGCCATTTTTTTCACCTACCTTAATTATTTTACTAGTAACTTCACCATCATTTAATGTTATAGTTACTACATCATCCTTTTTCATATTTTTAACACTAGGTAATACCTTACCATCTTTTTTAATAATAGCATATCCTCTACTTAAAGTATTAAGTGGATTAAGAACTTCTAATTTAGATATAATATGTTCTAATTTCTGAGTACTATATTTATATAACATATTAGGATTATTAAGAATATAACTATTCTCTAATGTATATAACTTAACCTTAGTATTCTCTAATTTTTTATTCATAGCTTTATTTAAACTATCAATAAGTATATCTAACTTCTGTTCCTTAATCTCATACATACTCATAGGTTTACTAAGAATATAACTATTTTTTATTGCATCTAATTTTTTATAATTAATATTAACAATATTAGTAAGTGCTGTATATCCCCTACTTCTAGCAGTATCCAAATATGTAATTATAGTATTAATATCCGGTACAGCAAGTTCAGCAGCTGCTGTAGGTGTAGGAGCCCTAAGATCAGCTACATAATCCGAAATAGTAATATCGACCTCATGCCCAACAGCAGATATAACAGGAAGCTTACTATCATATATAGCTCTTGCTACAATTTCTTCATTAAAAGGCCATAAATCCTCAAGTGAACCGCCACCACGACCAACAATCAAAGTATCAATACCATATATATCTTTTACCTCATTAGCCAGTTTAATTTTCTTAGCAATATCTAAAGCAGCATTATCTCCCTGTACTAAAGCCGGAAATAAAATAGTCTTACATACAGGATATCTTCTTTTAATAGTAGTAAGAATATCCCTAATAGCAGCTCCAGTAGGAGAAGTAACAATTCCAATAACATTAGGTACCCTTCTAACCTTTTTCTTCTTATCCTTATCAAATAAACCCTCTTTAGATAACTTCTCTTTAAGTTGTTCAAAAGCCACATACAAAGCTCCAATACCATCAGGAGCCATCTCTTCAACATATATCTGATAACTACCTGAAGCCTCATATACATCAATCTTACCACTAACAAGAACTTTCATACCATCATATGGTACAAACTTCAAATTACGATTATTAAAAGAAAACATAACTGCAGCTATTCTAGAATTCTCATCCTTTAAAGTAAAATAATAATGACCTCTAGTATGA
>OIZL01001539.1_pt1 | contig 12147 bp, 11 predicted proteins | sample 1588541 | NCBI WGS metagenome assembly OIZL01 (sample SAMN03283285) | human gut metagenome | biome: human-associated habitat; material: feces | host: Homo sapiens | place: Peru | collected 2012 | reverse complement strand
TTGCTATTTCTTTAATACTTTTTGAAAAATAATAATATAATACGAACATATCTTTGTCTTCTTTTGACATGCAATTTAATGAATCTTCAATTATACGAGCTTTTTCTATTTGTTCATAATTGTAAGAAATGTCATAATTATCAATTAAAATACTTTCATAATCTGCAATGTTGCTGTTTATATGTATTTTTCTATATTTTGTTTTAATTAAATTCTTGGCGATTCCTGCTAAGTATAAATTTAATTTTTTAGTAGTATCAAATTTTTCTTTATTTTTCCAAAAAATAAAAAACACATCAGAAATTATTTCTTCTATATCTTCAGAAGATAAATTTCCATAAGACATATTAGTTACTGTTGTATAAAGATAATTTGTATATTGATTTACTATTTTTTCTAGTTCCATTTAGATCTAAATCTCCTTATTTGTTTTAAGATATCTTACACTTATATATTGCCAAAAAAATTAAATTGGTTTCAAAAAATAAAAAATATTTATATTTTTTTGAATCCCTCAAACTGAAAAATGAACTAATTTACAGTTAAAGATGCAAATTAGTTCATTTGGTGCTATCAAAGTAGTTATCTATAACTTTTTACGTACCACATAATGGTTAATGCAAATATCAATCAAATTATTTAATAAAAATCAAGTATTTTTGATGAAAAATTACTTACGAAATTTTGTTCTTTTTTCTATTGGCTTTTTTAAAAATATATGTTATACTAGCTGACATAGGAAATGATGATAAGCAGATGTGGTTTTGCCACCAAGTATACGAAATATCGTAGGAGAGGTGGTGATGTTTATGGTTAAAGTGATACTATTTTTTATAATAACCTTTATGTTATCTTTAACATTAAACGTTGCCTTGACAGCAGTTCTGTATAAGAACTGGGTTGATAAGCAACTACATAAATAAAAAAAACTCACATCTGTAAATTTGACGATTTAGATGTGAGTTTTTATATCTATTCGGCAAAACCACGTTTGTGGATTTGTCATTTCCTATATTTATTATACACAGATATTTAAGAAAAGTCAAATAAAATTTCGCAATTTAAATTATCTACTAAAAAATCTTGTTATAAATTTCCATACTTTTTTATACCAAAGGGGACGGGGAATTTTGGCACGTCCTTTTCGAATCCCTCAAACTAAAAAAATGAACTAATTTACAGCTAAGTGTGCAGATTAGAATTCTAAAGTAATCCTAAAGGGATTCGGCGAGCCGCGTCCTAAAAACAATCCAAAGGGATTGTTTTTGCCTTTCAGGCACGTCCTTTTCGAATCCCTCAAACTAAAAAAATGAACTAATTTACAGCTAAAGCTGCAAATTAGTTCATTTGGTGCGCTTGAAGGGATTCGAACCCCCGACCTTTTGGTTCGTAGCCAAACACTCTATCCAACTGAGCTACAAGCGCAAATTCATAGTACTTGTATATTATAGCTTTATTTTTAGCATTATTCAATAGATTTTTGTAAAAAATTAGAGATTGCTTTCAACGCAATCTCTATAAATATATGCAATTATTTACTTTTAGGCATTAAATTTAATATTCTTCCAGCAAAGTCACCAAAGTTTTGCGATTGTAAAATTACTTTACCTGGTCCTACAAGCCTGGTTAAAAATAAACCTTCTCCACCTAAAAAGATGTTGCCTAAACCTTTTACAGTTTCTATTTCGTAAGAAACAGTAGGAGAAAAAGCAACAACGTTTCCAGTATCTACTTTTAAAACTTCCCCTTGTGCAAGCTCTTTTACAATAGGATCTCCATCAACTTCTAAGAATAACATTCCATTACCAATTGCCTTTTGAAGAATGAAACCTTCTCCACCAAATAATCCTGCACTAAAACGCTTCGTAAATGTAACAGACGTTTCTACATTAGATTGAGCACATAAAAATGAACCTTTTTGAAAAGTTAATCCACCAGAATATTTTGATAAATCAAAAGGAACTATACTACCAGGAACTGTTGAGGCAAAAGCAACTGTTGCACCATCTTTTTCAGCAGTGTAATTTGCCATAAACATAGATTCACCAGCAAATACTCTTCCTATGCTTTTCATTATTCCACCACGAGCATTAGTGTTCATTTTTATACCTTCTGTTTGATATGCCATTCCACCAGATTGAGTATACATAGATTCTCCTGAATTTAATGTAACTTCAACAACTGGAACGGTTTGACCTACTATTTTATAATCCATAATATTCCCCCTTTTTTCTACATAATTATATAAATAAAAACAGGAAAATACAATAGATTTAGTCAATATCAATTGTATCTAAATTTTCTGTAGTTGGTTCTGTTATAATTTTTCCTGTATAATCATATCTAGAACCATGGCAAGGACAATCCCAAGTTTTCTCTAAATTATTCCAAGAAAGCTCACAGCCTAAGTGTTTACAATAGGGAAGTACAGCAAATTTTTTTCCATCGTTATCTTTGTAAATTCCAAGTTTTTTTCCATTATAATTAACTACTCCACCGCTGTCATTAGTAAGCTCTGAATAAGAAATAATAGGAGGAGTTAATTTATTTATTGCTAAAGAATATGCAGATTGTTTAAGCATATTACCAAATTCTTTACTATTTTTTATAGGTTTAAGTCTTGTGGCTGTGTATATCTTTTCATAAGGATTTTCAATATTTAATATTTTGTCAGAAATAATTTTTGCAGCTACATGGGAAGTTGTCATACCCCATTTTTTATAGCCTGTTGCAACATACATATTAGGTAGAAAATTAGAAAATTCACCTATATATGGAATTTTATCAAGAGAAACACAATCTTCTGTCATCCATTTATATTTTATTTTAGCTTTAGGATATATGGACTTAATATAATTTTCTAAGTTAATATAACTATCTTCTATATTACAACTAGAATCTCCTGTTTTATGGCCAGAGCCACCTACTATTAAAAGCTTTTTGCCATTTGATTGAATTGCATTTCTAAAAGAATAAGAAGGGGAATCGCAAGAAATATACATACCGTCAAATACATCTTGATTAAGTTCTACACCAATTGCATAAGAAGAGTCTTGATACATTTTTATAAAATACATTCCAGGAAAGTTTTTAATAGGATAATGAGAAGCCATAACTAAATACTTTGTAGTTATTTTATATTTATTTGTATATACTTCATACATATTATTAACATGCTTAATATCAATAACTTTTGAATTTTCAAAAAGATTTATATTTTTAGTTTCTAATACAGATAATAAATTAAGCAAATATTTTCTAGGATGAAATTGAGCTTGATTAGGAAATTTAATTCCAGCCTCTATATTAAAGGGCAAAGGACATTCTGTTACATATTCTGCTTTTAAACCAAGAGAAGTAACAGAAGAAACTTCATCTACAATTTTTTGAACGTTAGATTTTTTGCAAGTATATACATAAGAATCTTGATAAGAAAAATCACAATTTATTTTTTCTTTTTCTATGATTTGTGAAACTAGCTTTATTGCTTCTTCATTTGAATCTAAATATCCTTTTGCAGTTTCAAAATCAAATGAATTTAATAAATAATCGTACAAAAGATCATGTTGACTAGTAATTTTTGCAGTTGTATTTGCAGTTGCTCCCATAGCCATTTTATCTGCCTCAACAATAGTAATATTTAAATTAGAATTGGACAACATATATGCGGTAAGAATACCAGTAATTCCTCCGCCAATTATTAAAACATCTGTGGAAATATCTTTTGCTAAGCTAGGAAAATTAGTTTGCTTAGTACTTTCAACCCAATAAGAAAAATTCATAATAATCACCAGTAGTATTATTTACAATAAATTCAAAAATATTATATGAATTTGGCGGGAATGAGTTTGCCCCATTTCTTCAGAATTATTTCTTATTAATAATTGCAAAAGACTAATATTAATGTTATACTTTCAAATAGAAAATGAAAAGGGATGAAGTAAATGAGTAATAATGACAAACTTGAAAAATTTTTAGAAACAAATAAAAAATCGCATTTTTTACAATCACCAGAATGGGCAAAAGTAAAAACAGATTGGAAAAATGAGATGATAGTAATAGAAGAAAATGGGGAAATAAAAGGAACAATGAGTATACTTTTGAGAAAAGTACCTATTTTTAATAGATATATAATGTATGCACCTAGAGGTTTCGTATGTAATGAACATGATAAGGAAACTTTAAAGAAACTAACAGAAAAGGCAAAAGAAATTGCAAAAAAATATAAAGCGTTTATATTTAGACTTGACCCAGATATTTCAAATGAAGATGAAGAGTTTAAAAAAATCGCAGAAGAAATAGGATATAAAATAAAGAAAAATATAAAAAATATAGACCAAGTAATTCAACCTAAATATGTATTTAGATTAGATTTAACTAATAAAACAGAAGAAGAATTACTAGCTTCTTTTAACCAAAAAACTAGATATAATATAAGAGTGGCATTAAGAAAAGGGGTGCAAGTAAGAGTAGGTACAAAGGAAGACCTAGAAACATTTTATAATATTATGAAAGAAACAGGAAGTAGGGATAATTTTTTTATAAGACCATTATCATATTTTGAACATCTTTATGAGTGTATGGGAGAAAAACATGTAAGGTTAATAATAGCAGAACACGAGGGGACTCCGATTGCAGCAGTAATGCCAATTTTATATGGAAATAAAGTGTGGTATTTATATGGGGGGAGTTCAAATAAATATAGAAATTTAATGCCTAATTATTTGTTACAATTTGAAATGATGAAGTGGGGATTAGAAAATAAATGCGATATTTATGATTTTAGAGGGGTATCAGGTTTTAAAAGTGAAAATGACCCACAATATCGGGGTATATAGATTTAAAAAAGGATTCAATCCAGAGTTTGTAGAGTTTGTAAATGAATTATATATAGTATTTAATCCTTTAATGAATTTTATATTCAATGTAAGTGAGAAAGTATACAAAAATTTAGGATTTATAAAAAGCAGGCTAAAAAGAAAGTAAAAGGAATAAAGAGCATAGCCTTGTTGTGCACGTAAAAATCCTTGATTTTTTCTATACAATAAAAAAAGAACCTATTTTATAGGTTCTTTTTTGGTGATCCAGAGACGACTCGAACGTCCGACCCACGGCTTAGAAGGCCGTTGCTCTATCCAGCTGAGCTACTGGACCATGTTCCTTAGAACGAATAATATAATAACACATTTTTTTTAGTTAGTCAATAAAAATACAAAAAATTATTTATCTCCCTTAAATTTAAAACTAAATTCCAGCAAAGGACTAAGTAGAATTTAGTTTTAGAAAGATGATATAATTATATTAATACTTTACTTGGGTACAAGGAGGTATTATCATGCAAACTGCAAATCAAAAGCATTTAACTTTAGAAGATAGGAACTATATTGAGCAAGCTCTCAATCAAGATATGACATTTAAAGAAATTGCAAAGTTCCTATCAAAAGATCCAACAACAATTTCAAAAGAAGTAAAAAAACATAAGACAAGAAAGGAACCCAATCGTTTTAATGGCTGTGGAAACATATGTAGCCATAGGTTTTCATGTAGAAGAAAAAATGTATGCGATAGAAATTGTAACTTTTTATGCTTTAATTGTAGCAGGTGTAATCAGTATTGTTCAGAGTTTGAAGAAGATATTTGCAACTCGCTAAAACATGCTCCGTATGTATGTAATTCTTGCAAATCTAAAAGTGCTTGTAGATTAGTTAAATATTACTATCGTGCTTTACCTTCACATAATCAATATTTAAATACTTTATCTACTTCTCGACAGGGCATTAACATTTCAGATGAAGAATTATGTGAGCTAGATAACATTGTTTCTCCTTTAATTAAAAATGGGCAAAGCATATCTCATATATACAAAACTCAAAATTTAAATTGTTCTAAATCTACATTGTATAACTACATAGATCAAAACAGATTATCTGCAAGAAATATTGATTTACCTAGGAGAGTTAGATATCCTAAGAAAAAATCTAAACGTAATCCTCCAAAAGATACTTCGATTAGAAAAGGTAGAACATATGAGGATTTTGAAAAATATTTATTGGATAATCCTGATACACAAGTTGTTGAAATGGATACAGTAGAAGGTAAAAAAGGTGGCAAGGTATTACTTACTATGCTTTTTAGAAATTCAAAGCTGATGCTTGCATTTGTTCTAGATGATAAAACTAGTAATTCTGTATTAAAAGTATTTAACTGCTTGGAAGCAATTTTAGGTAATGATTTATTTGAAAAGACCTTTCCGGTTATTCTTACAGATAATGGTAGTGAATTTTCAAATCCATTAAGCTTAGAATTTAATAGTGATGGAATTGGAAGAACAAGAATATTCTTTTGTAATCCTGGAGCTTCATATCAAAAAGGTGCTATTGAAAAAAATCATGAATTTATCAGATATGTAATTCCTAAAGGTGCTTCTATGGACAACTTAAGTCAAAATCATATTACAAAAATGATAAATCATATTAATAGTCTTACTAGACCTAGTTTAAACAATTCTACTCCTTATGATTTAGCACAAATACTATTAGATAAAAATGTATTAAAAAAGTTGAATCTCAGAAAGGTTCCCGCCAAAGAGATTCAACTAAATCAAAAACTACTAAAGAAAAATTAATTTAAATTAAATTTTTACATATACCCAAGTAAAGTTTTAATTTAAAATCACATGACCCAACGAGTGGAATTTACTAAAAAAATTTAACACCAGTCGTTTATTTGTTATGCGAATTTTTTAAATTTTTCTTTATCATAATTATATTTTATCATATTTTTGTACAAAATCACAACAAAAAAGAGAAAAAAGTCCTTTAGCTACTAGACTTTTCTCTTGGATTAGTAAATTCAGTCAAAAGTGGAATTTACTTTTATATTTAACCAATTATTTATCTCCTAGAACTAATTTTGGATAATGCAGAGGAAATGTAGGGGCGATTTTAATCGCCCGTGGTATCTGTTAATTAAATAAGATAACATATTCTAAACTGCAGTTATAAAATTTAATATTCCAATAAACCCGAAGATTAAAAATAAAATTCCAGAAAAAGTTTGCATTGTTTTTTCAGATACTTTTTTACTTAAAAATTTTCCAAATAAAATTGCAATTAAATCACTTGCAACCATTGCAAAAATTGCACCTAGAATGAGCATGATTTTATAGCTTGGATATTGAATCCCTAAACCAATAGAAGCAAGAAATGTTTTATCTCCAAATTCTCCAACAGCAATGCTAAATGCAATAAATAAAATATATTGGAAATTATTTTTAAAGGAATTTCTATTGCTATATTTAGAATCAGCATTTTTGTTACTAGATTTCAAAGTAATTATACCAAAAATTATAAAAGAAATATAAGTAATTATTTTTATAAAATATTGAAATTTCAAATCTTCTATATTTCCTAAAAAACTACCAAATAATATTGCCAATCCATGACTAAATAAAGACCCAAGAGCTACTCCTAATAGAATTGTAGAAATTTTTAACTTAGAAGAAAAAGACAAGGCCAAAAGCTGTGTTTTGTCTCCCAACTCAGATATAAAAACAAGAGTAAATGCAATTATAAAAGGATAAATTAAGAACATTATTACCACCTAAAAAAATATATTCTAATTAAATGCTAATATTACAATAACTTAAACATAATATATTAATGTGCGAGGAGGTAATATGTTAAAATGTAATTTGAAAAATATTAGTAAGGTAACATTTGTAATAATAGGGACTATTATAGGAGCAGGGTTTGCATCACGGTCAAGAGATTTACACTTTTTTTAATAGGTATGGAATAAAAGGATTAATAGGCCTTGTGTTTTCAATGTTTTTAATGAGTTATATAATTTATAAAACGTTTAAGATAAGCTTGTGTAAAAATGCAAATATGTATCAAGATTTTTTAGTAGATATACTACCAGATAAATTAAAAAATAATAAAGCATTAGTATTTATAGTAAATAATATAATAAATTTGTTCCTTTTAATTTCATTTAATATAATGGTTGCAGGTTTTTCAACATACTTTTCTCAGGAACTATTTCTTCCTAAACTAATAGGAGGAATATTAATAGCAATAATAGCATTTATTACATTCTTTAAAGGAATAAATGGAGTAATAAAAATAAACTCATATTTAATACCAAGTCTCATTGTATTAATAATTTTTTTAGGAATTAAAAAAATAGAAACAATTGAAATAATAAGAGAAAACTCAAAGTCTTTATATTGGATTATAAGCAGTATTCTGTATGCAAGTTATAATAGTATAACTTTAATCCCTATTTTAATTAGCTTAAGAGAAGAATTGAACAATAAAAAAGAAGCACGGAGTAGTAGCCATATTTACATTTATAATAATGAGCATATTGTCAATAAGCATATATTCGTTAATGAATACGTTTTCAGATGAAATAAGGAATGTACAACTTCCAATTGTGTATATAGCAAACACTTTAGGAGTATTAGGAAAATATATCTATGGAATAGTTATACTAATTGCTATATTTACAACAGCAGTTTCTACAGGATATGGCTTTCTGATGAATGTGACAAAATCAAGAAAAAAATACCTAAAGTTAGCTGGGATAATTTGCTTAGCAGCTATTTTTATAGGCCAACTAGGCTTTTCAAGTCTAATAAATATACTTTATCCAATGTTTGGATATTTGGGAATTATACAGATAATTTTTTTGTTAATAGCTTGAAAAAATAGCACTAGTTTGATATAAATAGAATTGTAGTAAACATATGAGAAAAGGTGTATAATTATGAAATATTATATGTTTAATGGAATAGGTGGCAATAAAGAAGAAAATAAGGTTAAGAAAATAAATAAGAAAAAAGTAGTAAATACAATAATAATTATTATTTGCATTCTATTAATTATTAGTGCAGTAGTTCTGTACACTACAAATGAAAAATGTAGAGAGATACTAGATAGATATGTATTTAGAAAAGAAGTATATGAAAATAATCTTCCTACAATAAAAATAGATTCAAACAAAAACATATCAACATATGCATATAATAAATATATTTCTATACTAGAAGAAAACAAGCTAAAATTATACAACAAAATGGGAAGAGAAGAAACGGCTTTAGATATAGAAATATCGACACCAATATTTGAAGCAAATGGAGAATATCTAGGAATTGCAGAAAAAAATGGGCAGAAATTGTATTTAGTAAATAATAAAAATATAGTTTGGCAAAAAGATATAGAAGGAAAAATAAGCCAAATAAATGTTAATAAAAATGGATATGTGTCAGTAATTATATCTGGAACAAGTTATAAAGCAGTAATAAAAGTATTCGATTTAAATGGAAATGAATTATTTACATATTATCTATCTACAACAAATGTTATAGATACAGATATATCTAATGATAATAAATACTTTGCTATAGCAGAAGCCAACTTCTCTGGAATAGTTCCTCAATCTACAATAAAAGTAATATCTATAGAAGAAGCAAAAAACAACTCTGCAGATGCAATAAAATATACTCATTTAGCAAATGCAAACGATCTAATAATAAATATTAAATATCAAAATAAAAATGAATTAGTATGTATGTATAATGAGCATATAGATATTTTAAAAGAAGGAGAAAGCACAGAGCTAATAAATTTAAAAAATGAAGAAGTGTTGTTTGCAGATGTTAATTTACAATCAAAAATAATAAAAATAACAAAGAAAACTACAGGACTATTTAGTGCAGAAGCGGAAATGCAAATAATAAATAGTAATACAAAAGATACAAACATTTATGCAATAGAAAATGTTCCGAAATCAATTTTGGTACAAGATAATATGATAGCAATAAATTTGGGAACAAAAGCTTTATTTATAAATAGTAACGGGTGGCTAGTAAAAAAATATCAGTCATCTCAGGAAATTCAAAAAATATTGCTATGTAATGATGTGGCAGGAATTGTATCAAAAAATAAGATAGAAATAATATCTTTATAAGGAGGAAAAAATATGTGGGTTATATTTGATTTATTGATAATAGGAATAATTGGACTGTGTACATTTATAGGATATAAACAGGGATTGGTAAAAGCAATAATAAAGATACTTTCTTTTGTTATTGCTATAGTAATTGCTTTAATTTTATATAAGCCTGTAAGCAATATAATTATAAAAAATACATCTATAGACGATAATATAAAAAATGCAATAGTAGAAAAGATACTACCAGAGGGCGCAGATAAAAATCAGGAAGTAACAATAGAAGATAATATAACAAATAAAATAAAAGGAGAAGCAAGCAATACTGTAGAAGGCATCTCAGAAGCATTTTCTATAAAATTAATAGAGACAGTGGTGCTATTAATACTATTCGTAGTTGCAAAAATAATATTAAGAGTAGTTTTCATGCTAACTGACTTAATTACAAAATTACCAGTATTAAAACAGTTAAATAAAACCCGGAGGCATAATATATGGATTAATTAAAGGAATAGTTATAGTATATGTAATACTAGCAATTGTTTACTTAGTTTCTCCATTAATTAAACAAGACATAACAAAAGAGATAGATAATTCAATAATAACAAAACAAATTTATAATAATAACATAATATTAAAAATTATATAAATTGAAGAGAACTTTTAGGACGAACTGATTTCTTTTTAAAGAAGAAATCAGTCCGTCCTAAAAGTTCTCTTCAATAAAAAATATCAATAAAATATTGATATTTATATGCAATTTTGCTATACTAATAAATACGTAAAAATATAGGAGTGATAAGAATGGAAAAAGACGATAAAACAAAAGAAAAAATTAATGCACAAAAAAATGGAAAAAGAGCTAAAAAGAAGAAGAGACATATTGGATTGAAAATTTTTATATTTATATTAATAATACTTGGAATATTAGGAGGTCTTTATGCAAAAAGAGTTCACGATTTAGATGGCAACTGGTTAGCAGCTCTTCTTGGACATAATAAAGATACATTAAAAAATCTTGACAAATTATACATATTAGCTATGGGCGAAAGTACAGGAATGTCAGATACAATAATTGTATGTTCATATGACCCTAAGACACAAGAAGCGTCAATGCTTTCTATTCCAAGAGACACTTTTATAGGTGAAAGCAAGAAAAGAGCAACTACAAGTGATAAAATAAATGCTTTATATAATGGTGGTAAAAAACCAGAAAAAACTATAGAAGCAGTAAATAAATTAACAGGACTAAATATACAAAATTATATATTAGTAGATACAAAGGCTTTGGTAGAACTAGTAAATGCAATTGGAGGAATTGAATTTAATGTTCCAATTGATATGAAATATGATGATTATAGCCAAGATTTACATGTAGACTTAAAAGCAGGTATGCAAAAATTAAATGGAGATCAAGTAGAACAATTAGTTAGATTCAGACACAATTCAAATGGTTCTACATATTCTTATGAATATGGAATAGAAGATTTTGGAAGAATGAGAACACAAAGAGAAGTATTAATGACAATTGCAAAACAAACAATACAATTTAAAAATGTAAAAGAAGTAGGACACATTGTAGATATTGCAGAAAAATATGTTCAAACTAACATGGACTTTAAGTTACTAAAAGATTATATACCATACGCTGTGAATATGAACCCTGACAACATAAAAAGTGCTCAATTACCAGGTCAATCTCAATATATAAATGGAATATCATTCTTCTTAGCAGATGAAGATGAAATAGATAATGTAGTTGAGGAATTGTTTACAGGAACAAATGAAACGAGTATTCATTTGCATGAGAAGCTTGGATTTACTTATGCAGGAGCGATGAAAGCATCCGGTATGAAATTTGGAAAGCATTTAGATGTTGTGATATACAGATACGGATTAAACGAAAGAGAAAGTGGAGAATAGGAAAATGATTTTATTTAACAGTGATTATACAGAAGGATGTCATCCTTTGATTTTAGAGAAGTTCGCGGAGACGAACTTCGAGCAGACACCGGGATACGGAGAAGATGATTATTGTAGAAAGGCGGCAGAATTAATCCGTGCGGAATGTAAGGCACCGGAAGCAGCGGTACATTTTTTAGTCGGCGGAACGCAGACGAATGTGACTGTGATTTCTGCGGCACTCAAACATTATCAGGGAGTAATCACGGCAGAAAGCGGGCATATTAA
>OIZL01001537.1_pt1 | contig 12152 bp, 6 predicted proteins | sample 1588541 | NCBI WGS metagenome assembly OIZL01 (sample SAMN03283285) | human gut metagenome | biome: human-associated habitat; material: feces | host: Homo sapiens | place: Peru | collected 2012 | reverse complement strand
TATCCTGATGGGAGCAACCATCGATTATGGAATTCTGTTTACAAACTATTATCGTGAGATGAGAGCAACACTTTCAGTGTGCGAAGCAATCGTTGCTGCATATAATGGGAGTATACATACTATTCTGACCTCCGGTACAATTATGGTGCTGATTACTGCCGTTATAGGTCCGCTGTTTGGCAATCCAACCATTGAGCAGATCGTTCGCACTTTGTCGGTTGGATGTGCTTCTGCCATGTTCCTGATCATATTTGTTTTGCCGGGTATTCTTGCTTTGTGTGACAGAGTTATAGTCAGAAAAACTAAAGGGTAAAATGCACAAGCACATAGTATATTTTTATAACAGCAGAGATAAATTACGCAGGCAAGTATATACGTAAAACAACTGACTTTCGACTGTTGAAAGCCAAGAACAATCCAAGAGTGCCGCCGACTCATACATTATTGCGGGTCGGCGGCACTTTCTTGGCTTTATGAATTACATTTTTTGTACGGATCGTAGCACAAGACCTCCGATTAGCCGGAGGTCTTGCAGCCTTTTAAATTCGAACAATCATCCGAATTAAATTAGTTTTTTCTTCCTTACAATCGCCGCAACAAGCGAAACAATATTCCAAAGAAGAGACACTCCGGAAAGAGAAACTGCTGCGGTTGCAAGAGGCTTGGAAACACTGACTTTATCGCTGATCGCGGAAATGTTGCCGGCGTTCAGCGTTGTGTTGTCGGTCAGGGTTATTATCAGGTCTCCACCGTCGTCAATGCGGCATCCTTTAATACCGAGACCGTCTTTTCCGTCCTTGCCATCTTTGCCATTGGTACCATCTTTACCATTGACACCATCTTTCCCGTCCGTTCCGACGATTTTTCCGAGATTGGTTATAACTCCGTCGGTAAAGGTGAGGATAAGATTACCGTCTGCGTCGATATGAGCGGACTTGATTCCGGTACCGTTAATGCCGTTGGTTCCTGCAGTACCGGCTTCGCCCTTTGCACCGACTACTTTCCCGAGGTTATGCACAGTGTCGTCGGTAAGGGTGATGATTAGATTGCCGTTTTCATCGATTTCGGTGGTTTTTACACCGACTCCGACATTGCCCGTATCGCCCTTGTCACCTTTATCTCCGGTCACCCGTCCGGCATTGTGTACGGTCTCATCGGTAAGAGTGATAATCAAATTGCCGCTTTCATCAATCATAACGGATTTAACACCAACGCCATTCACGCCCTGTTCGCCTTTATCTCCGACTACCTTTCCGAGATTATGCACGGTATTGTCTGTGAGAGTTATGACCAGATTTCCGTTTTCATCAATTGCGACGGATTTAACTCCTACTCCTGCGGCACCGGGAACACCTTGTTCGCCCTGACTTCCGTTATCTCCGGTGACCTTTCCGAGGTTTAACACCGTGTCGTCGGTAAGAGTAATAATGAGGTTTCCGCTTTCGTCAATAATTGCTGATTTGATTCCGATGCCGGTATCACCCTTGTCGCCTTTTACATTTTCAACGATTACGGAAAGAAGAGTGTCTCCGTCCACCGTAAAGGAAACTTCGGTCTTGTTGGTTTCGGGACTGAATTCGCCGCCGATGTACCAGCCTTTGAGGATATATGACGGCTCAAGCACGATACTCGCAACAAGAATTGTGCCTTCACGAATTTTACTGCCGCTTGTGATTTTTTCATTTTTGCTGCGCACTGTCAGCACACAGCCCTCAATCATTGTCGGGAAGGTGACGGTGTATTCCGGAATTTCCTCTACCGCCACACGGATATGCGTTTCCATCTTGATTCTGCCGGTCTTGTAGGTATAGCTCCCGTCGCCGTTATCGGACCAGCTCTCTGTGTCGGCAAGACGGTATCCATCCTTCGGCTTGACGGTTACGGTGATTTCATCGCCGAAATTGACCTTTTGACCGCTTTCAAAATCCGATGTCCCGTTTTTAACGGTAATTTCGGCGTTCTTATTCGGCATATCAACTGTGACCGTATATTTTTCGATCTCCGTAAAGTATACCTTGATATCGGTTTGGGTATCAACGGTGAGCTCATACTCGTACATATCGTAAAGCCTGTTATCTGTTATTACCGTGTCGGGAATTCCGTTTTTGGTGATAACGAGCTTTTGCACCCTATAGCCTTCTGCCGCCTGAGCGATGAAGTTGATTTTCGTTCCCACGGGAACAGCGGTACCGGACTGATAGGTCTGCTTTGTTGCCGCCATACCGGTTTCGTTGCCGCTTGCAACGGAATAGGTCAGCTTCACGGGTCTGTCGGTTTCGGAAACTCTTTCAAATTCCGCTTCGACGGTGTATCTTGTTGAGCCAAGGGTAAGCGTGTAGGTATTTGAGCCTGCCGCGTTAACAATATCCGTATTGTTTTCGGCATCTGTTATTCTCCACGACTTCAGTGTATAGCCGTTTTGCGGAACGGCGGTAAATGTTACATCGCCGGTCACCGTGCCGCCCGGAGCAGGCAGACCTGTTTCACCGACCTTTGCGGTAACTGTTCCGAGAAGGTCTTCGCCGTTCTTATATTCGCCGACAAAGATGACCTCAGCCGAATCGAATGTTTTTCGTGTGGATACGAATATGTTAGCTTCGCCGCCCAGTGCAAACGCGCACTCTATGTTGCCGTTGCGGTCGGGTCTGAATACAGTCTCTTCTCCGCCGTTATCAAGAGTCAGCGACACAAGTTCAAAGTGCCGGTTCTTTGGCGAAACTCTGATTTTAATAATATCGCTTTCATTGATCTCATCGCCCGATTTAATATTAACATTGCCGAGGTGCCGCACACTGATATCGGCGGCTTTCTCGTTGTCGATTTTATAGTTGACCTTATAGTCTCTCTTTGCTGTTGTTATGGTTGCAGAGTTTGACCAGGCACTTTCCTTATCCTTTCCGTCTACCTTGCAAACGGTTGTAAGCACATATTCGTACTCTGTATTGGTTTTAAGTCCGGAAATGTCATAAGAGGTCGTGCCGACAGGAATAAGATTTGAAATCCTGTTATATTCACCGTTTTCAACTTGATAAAGATAGTAGCCCTCCGCATCCGGCCAGCCGGGAGTTTTATCGGGCTGCGACCAAGTAAGGCGTATCTCGTCTTCGTCAAGCAGTTCTGCCTCAAGGTCGACCACTGCCGGTGAAGGAGCACTGAGATTTGTCAAGTTATAGCCTATAAAGATGGTCTTGTTGTTTTCATCGCCGTAAAGGTGTCGGAACCACTGACCGAGCGTCCAGTCAAAGGTATATTGCGTGTATACGTTTTGAGGGATTCCGTTTGAGGCAAGATCCGGACCGTCGATATCATTGACCACGCCGGTACAGCCTTCGGACGATGTCGTTGTGGTGGATACGCCCGAGCCGTTGCTGTAGTTAAGGCTTGTTTCAAACCCCACATCGTGCGAGAATAGGATACCGTCGCCGAACACGCCGTAGCTGATGGAGAAGTTGAAATAAAAACCGTGCGACATTTCTTCGGAAACGGATTTTATATTGCTTTTTTCCCACGAAACCTCGTTAAGACCGCCGTTATGTCCGAGTCGAATGGCGAGCTGACTGAGCTGCTCTGCACCCAAATGGCTGTAAACGCCCCAGCCGAGCTGATTGTACATAAACGGGTTGCCCTCGTTTCCGTCAAGCCAGTTTGCCGCTTTATCTATTTTTACCAAGGGATAATAGTATTTTTTATCTTTGTCTGTCTTATCCGATTCCCTTATGACGGCATGATAGTCCTTGTTATTCATATAACCGTTATACTCATTAACAAAGCCGTTGTAGTCGTCAACGCTCAGCTGCTGATATACCGGCTGCTGCGGAATGGAAAGCGTTATGGCGGTATCTCCCGACCATTTGCCGTTTTCGTCCAGTATCTCATAGGCGTAGATAAATACAGGCGTTCTGGACACAAGCACCGTGTTGTACGCCCGTGCCTTAACCGTCAGGGAATATTCCTTCTGCAGAGCCGTGGAATAGGTTTTGCTCCATTCAAGCGAGTAGCCTGCCGAGATGTTCACCTCAACGGGGGCGAGAAGCCCTCCGTAAGAGTAAGACATTCCGACGCTGAAGGAAACATTGTTCGATGAGGACTGCTCCAACTCGAAACTCTCTGTGATTGTATATGCGGTTTCGTTTTCGCCGGAGTCACTCAGCGCGGAGAAATACGGCGCAGCCTGTATGACTGCCTTGACCTCCGGGTCGCTGTAGGCATAGCTTACGCCCTTATATTTGGCTATAACACCGTCCTGGTTTCTGTCGCAGGCGGTGAGAAGTACCTGAGCCGTACAGCCGTAGTAATCACCGTACGCTTCGTTCGGACTCCAGTATGACAATGTCAGGTCAAAGCCGTTTGCCGCCTCATAGCTGTCGCTTGTATCCGGATAGGTTGCGGAAATCATACCCTTGCTGAAGGAATATTTATCCTCGTTACCGGTTTCGGCAGAGGTTACAAACACAATCTGCTCACGTCCTGCATTGTTGCCGTCAAAGTTTCCGACGGCAACCGAGCGGAAGAATTCTGTCTTACCGCCGATCTCGCCCTCAAACCAGAAGTTGTTTGTTCTGCCGTTTGAGTTTGTGCGGAAAGAATATTCGTTTGAAGTGAGCTTGTAAAGTTCTCCGGTCTGGGCATTATAGTTGTACAGCGTGCCGTTGATAAAGACGAAATCTGCGGCGCTCGCACCGTTAAAAGCAACAGCCTCTACCGCTAAAGGCGAAACAACTTCTTTAGTTCTGGAACCGGCCTTCGTCCAACCGTTGGAAGCCATCACCTTATATTCGGATTGTACAAAGCCTCTGTTTCCGTTATTAAGGAGCGTTGTATATGCAATTTCGGATGAAGAAGTCGATGCAACAGACAAAGTGATACCAGCGACACTGGCACGTAAGCCCGCAACAAGGATATCTTCATATCCGTCGTTGTTGAAGTCTCCTGCCGTGATGCTGCAGGCGTTCATGCTGTTAATATTAAAAACAACATTATTTCGGACTTCTCCCTCCGGGCAAACATAGAATTTTTCATCGGCATCGCCGTCCACAAACGAGGAGCCTCCGCCGGAAGAACTACCGCCGGCTTTTCCATATTTAATTTTTACCTGAGGACGATATAGATTCAAATTGCGACTGTTTACATTGTTTATGAAGAAATAGGACAGCACGGCGATGTCATCGATTTGGTCGCCGTTAAAATCGCCCACCACCATGTCTACGCCCAGCTTATGAAATCGGTTGTCAAAGGTTGGGCCAGAGCTTCCACCCATGCTGTCACCATTTGCCCCTGGGTCCGTGGGACTTCCAACAGTGGTGTGATATAATTTTTTGTAGGAGTCATGAAGCATATCATTGCCGAAGCCGAGTTTTTTGCCTTCTCCCATAATGCTTGTGTTATTTAATAATACAAAGCCGTTGTTGCCGATAAAGGAATATTCATACAGAAAGCAGCCGACAAAAGGTTCGTAATCAAAAGTCTGCATCAAACCTGTCGAGCGTTTTGTGTGCGGAACATAGATGATCAGCGTGTCCTTGCCGTCTCCGTCAAAGTCGCCTGCGGTAATGTTCAGATAGGCGTTGGTTTCAAGGTTTAGAGCACGAATAAGGCCTTTGTTGTCAAACATCCAGTTCATTTCGCCGACCCACTGTTTGCCTTTATATTCTCCCGTTCTTGTATCATATATATGAAGATAGACCTGCTTATCCGACTTATCAAGACCTACATAGGCAACATGGTCTCTCCTGCCTGAGCCGAACGGGTCAAAGGAAACGGACTGGACAAACGCATAGTACGTCTGAAGCGCACTGATGTCCATATTGGGCAGAGAGGCATCGGAAGCGGTTCCTTTTTTGGAAATAAAGTTCTTGAGAGACTCCGGGGTTCCTACATCCGCAATTTTGCCTGTTGCGGACGTGCCGTATGTCTCAAAATAAAGCAGTTCGTTTTTTTCAACCATTGCAAAGGGACGGCCGACATTATACCCGTAAGGGTTGGTTGTATTGTCAAAGCCGGTGGGTTTTGTGTTTTTCATCAGAGTATTAGCGGCATCCGATGAAAACTGCGGCTCACTCGGGTCGGCGGCAAAGACCGACAGGGGCAGACATGCTGCGATTATTATGACCGACAGCAGCGCGCATAGCGAGCGCTTCAGAATGAGTTTTTTGTACATAGAGAGTCCTCCTTTTCTTTTCACGGGGGAAAGATTGTTTTCGGGCGGGGATTTGACGCAGCAAATCATAAAGTATTCTGTTATACTTCCTCCCTTACATTATATCAAATTATGTCGGCCTTTGTCGTGTCGTTTACGCTGTATATCGGTTGTTTACGCTGTAAACGGGGTGAAACGTGAAATATCTCTTGCAAAACGAGAAAAAAGCCAGTAAAATAATGATGAAAAGTTCGGCGCTCCGAGTTATGAAGTTGAATGGAAAGGAATGAAATTTCGAATATGAAACGCTGCCTGCAGGTTGTTTGTACTGCCGTTTTTATACTGCTTTGTTTGGGGACAATGCGTTTTCTGCAGTTTTTTATTAAGACGGACATGTCGATTCGCTATATTGATTGGCAGTCTTCTGTCAAAATTGAGACAGACGGCTCTGAAAGTTCGTTGGATTATACCGTTGTGCCTCAAACAGGGGAGAGTTTTCGGCTTGAAACTGTTTTTCCGCCGACAGAGGAAAACGGGAATCTGGTGTTTGAAACGGCAGGGTTGGAGCTTACGGTTTGTATCAACGGAGTTGAGGTATGGCACTCCTCGTCCGCTGTCCCTGCAGGGGCAGCGGGACAGACACAGGCAGTAATTCCTATGCCGAGAAATGAAGAATGCCATGTCACAATGACATGTGTAGTTAAAAGTACAACCAGCTTGGTGTTTCCTCCGGCTGCTCGCTTTGTACCAGTAGAATACGATGCGACTGAGAGCTATGCATATGCTAATTTTTACGGAATTCCCGCCGGCGTAACCGCAGCGATTTCTCTTCTTGTGGCGGGTATATTTCTTTTGGGAGTTGCACACAAAAAGCCCGACTGGAGTCTGATTCCGCTGCTTCTTTCGGCTGCCGGTCTTACGGCACAGTGGATTACAAAGGGAATGGGCTATTTCTTCCTGAATAACCGGTTGGTCGATTTTCTTATCCGCCGGGAGGTTGGCTTCTTCTTTATACTGTTACTGATTCTCTTTCTTGCAATGAACCGACAGCGGAAATTTTGGAAGTATTTTGGAATCACTACGGCGGTCAGCTTTACTACACTGTTGATTGCTTTCGGAATATCTGCCGCCGTAAATGGGTATCTTGCAGGATATATCGTGCAGATGTTCCGTGATACAGTTGAGCTTGGGCATTATGGGGAACTTTTGTATTGGATTACCGTTTGGCTGACTGCTGTTTGTGCTGTAATTTCTACATATGCAGTGATGTGCGCCTTTGTCACGCAGCGAACGGAAACACAGGCGCTCCGCCTGCACAATCAGCTGATTCTGGACGGATATCGTGCCATCGAAAGCAAAATGAGGGCAAGTGAGGCAATCAGGCATGAGGAAAGACACAGAATTGTTGCCTTGGAGTCGGCTTACAAAAAGGGAGACTATGAAACTCTGGGCAAAATGCTGCAGGATATGAGAGGACAGTGCGAGCACCTGGCGCAAACACACTTTTCCAAAAATTTCGTTGTCAATGCTATTTTGCAGGATGCTGCCTACAGAGCGGCACGGGCGGGAATATCATTTGATGCCACTGCTTCGGTGTCCGCAGAGATTCCGATTTCCGAAAATGAACTGTGCGGGCTGCTTATGAATATGTTGGATAATGCTATAGAGGCGGCCTCGCGCTGCACGGAAAAAAGCTTTATCCGATTCAAGGCAGAGGAACGAAACGGTTTTCTCGCCGTAAAATGTGAGAATTCGTTTATTGAAGAGCCAAAACAAGATAAGAACGGGCAGTATATTTCTACAAAGGATGAAAAGGAAAGTCATGGCTTTGGATTAAAGGTTATGAACGCTGTCGCAGAGAAATATCACAGTATGCTGGATATTTTTATTTCGGATGAAAATGTTTTTACTGTTCAGACCGCTTTAAGAATTCCGAAAAAATAATAAAATCAGCGGGTGTCATTTGAAAATGACACCCGCTGATTTTATTGATTTATATATCGTATAAATGCGCTTTGAAAGGCTTTATAGTATGTACGCCCCACAGGAAGCATATCACCATTTCGAAGCGTTAGGTCCGTCCGTCCGATTTCCTTTACTCTGCTCAGATTCACCAGAAAGCTGTTATGACAACGTGAAAAATGGCCTTTTGGAAGCTGTTTTTCAAACTCGGTAAGAGAAAGATAATAGGTGTTGCTGTTTCCGGAACTTTGATGAATGATTATGTTGTGGTTATAACTTTCTACATAACGTATTTCCGACACGGAGAAATGCAGTATCTTATTACCGATGCTAAGCGTGACTGCTTTGGGTAAGTAATTCAATTTAAGATCCGTACGGATTGCATTTGCCAGTGCTTCCCGGCAAATCGGTTTAAGAAGAAAATGAATGGGCTGTACATCATAGCCCTCGGAAAGATAATTGTCGCATGCGGTCACAAATATAATTGAAATACGGTCGTCCTTGCTTCGCAGAGAACGCGCCAGCTCCAGTCCCGTCATGCCGTTCATCTGAATATCCAAGATAAGCAGATTGAACGGTTTCTCGACATCAGAATTCATCCTTTTCTCAAGTTCCGCGGCAGAGGGAAAAGCTGTTATCGCATACGGAATACTTTCTCCGTCCAGCAGCTCCCTGCAGAAAGTATGCAATTGTTCTCTCATGACCGGATCGTCATCACAAACGGCTATTCGGTATGTGTTCATTTTCTCACCCGCAATCACATGCACTTTAATACATTATATCATAAAACCGATCGGAAAACAACCTTAAAAGATTTACAAAAAAGCGAACTTTCAATTGTTATCTTGCCGGAAGGAGTTTTTTCTTCTCAACTATTTAATTTTTACTGAACCATGCATTAGAAGCGTGGTTTTGGTATGAAAAAGGGCGGCAAGGATTTTACTCCCTGCCGCCCGAACCGCATCAGAACATCTGAACAGAAGAACTGTCCGGTTCTTTGTGGTTTTCACTGTACTGTCCCTGCTTCTGTGCAGGATGATTTGCGTTTTGTTGATACCACGATGTGAGCCAACACTGATAATGCATCCTTGTTATGCAAGATACGAGCAGAAAAAATGATACAAGTAATCACGTGACATATTTATCGTTCTAATAGAATCCAAATAGCTTGGGGATTTGATTAACAGCAGAATAAAAAGTCAATATTACCATATCGCAAATTCTTCCTGTTCATAGAACAAAGCATTAGTTTCTCTATATAAATATTCTTTTTTCTTTCTGCTGTAATCTATCTTCAGTTGGGTAGTTCACTTTCTCCTTCCATCATGACAGGTGGCACCTGTCAGCTTATAGGCGCAGTTGCCCCTTGGCGGAAAAACGCATTATCTGTGACTTGTTTGCAAAATACCATTGACATACGCATAACAATATGATATCATAGGAACGGGAAAACGAATGACTTGCAATTCTTGATCACAAGCCATTTTGTTCGGCAAGTGGATATGAAGTAGAAATGTGTAAGTTATTCTGTGATGGATAAGTTGCACATTTTGTTTTTAAGGAGGCTAAATGTCATGAAAACGATTTATTTTTTCAGTAGTTTTTTCGGCTTGGCTCTCATAAAGACAGATAAGATTAAGCCCAAAATTGGCGAGTGTTTAACTTTCTATACATTGAGCGCATAAGCCAACGGTTTCATTTGTTGGTTTGTGCGCTTTTAAATATCACATTAATGCATATATAGTTCATACAATATAACCTTACATGAATGGAGGAATCAGCAATGAAAAAAACGGCCACCAAAGCGGCATTTTCTATTGTTTTGGTTATTACTCTTCTTATGAGTTTTTCATTACCAGCATTTGCATACTCTCTTAAACCTTATAGACATAAGAGTTCAAAGATATATTACTATTACGATAACTGGGTTGGTTCAAGAGCAATTTCGTTTTTCTCAACTGGAGCCAGCGCTTGGAGGGCAAGGACTACTGAGGCTCAAATATTGCATTATTCCAACAATCCAGGAACAGGATACAATGTATATATGTGTGCAGGAAACATTACTGGGGTTGATTGGGACGGACTCACTCAAACAAGGTATAATTCTAAATCTCCATACTATGTGGTATCGCAAACACTGACCCTTAATATGGCGAAAACTTCTACATGGAACAATGATGGGGCACTGAAGTCAGTCGTTGTGCACGAAATGGGGCATGTTTTCGGGCTGGGCGATAACGGGAAAACAAAAACAATTATGAACGGCTATACATTCGGAACGAACAGCCGCTATGGAGGATATGGGTTAACCGTTCCACAAACCGATGATGTAAATGGCGTCAATGCAAAATACTAAAATGCAATCAAATAATATAGCGAGGTGATTTAAATGAAAAATACACTAAAAGCAATCGTGGGTTTCGGTTTAATTGTGGTTATGTTTGCTTTGGCCGCTTGCTCGAACCAAAGCGCAACGGATTACAGCCAATATGAAAAAATACCTCTTAATGCAAGTTGGTCATACAATTACGAAAGTGTTAATGAACTCGCAGATAATTGCGATTTAGCAGCATATGTGACAATTACCGGGATGGAAACTGATGACAAATATAAATCTTACGGAGTTGATTTGACAATCTATACAGCAGAAATCAGAGAGTCTTTGTTTGGAAAAAAGGACGGGACGATTCGAATTGTAATGACTGGAATGGTAGACGAGAAAGAAAGGAAAATTTACGAGATTGTTGACGACCCTTTGATGAAGCTTAGTGATGAATTTTTTGTCTTTGCAAAGTCCAACGAAGATGGAACTTACACCATTTTAAGTGGTCCTCAGGGAAGATTTGAGATTATTGATAATATGGTCTATTCTTTGAATGTTTCTAATGAGCAGGTTGCAAAATATAATCTCGACTCGAACATTACTATTAGTAAACAATCTAAAGATGACTTTTATGCTCAAATTAAAGAGAGCGTAGCCAATGCCACAGCCCGGTAAGGCGATAATTTCAAAACACTCAAAAATGGCATTTGCAAAGGTGAGCAATAAGGCTCTGACTCAAAAGGTCGGAGCCTTATTGTTATCTATACATAAGTATAATCGCATCTTTGAATTTCTGCACCTGTATAAGTATAATGAAAGTATCAGGAGGTGTCAGACAATGAAAGAACAGAAATATCATATCTACCTGACCAATCAGGAACGGTCGGAGATTATAGAATCCCTGATTGCTTTCAAAAACCTCCGTATGCAGCAAGGAAAATATACCGATGCCGTTGATGAGGTGTTGGTAAAGGTAATCCGTGCAAAAAAGAAGAAACTCAAAGTTGTTTACATCTAAATATAGCTTGGGCTGCTTATTCCCCGCTTGGGTATGAGCAGCCCTTTTCATATTATATATCCTTAAATACTGTGCCGCTTTTCCGTTTTCGGAAAGGCGGCTTTTTTGTTTCAGAGGGTCACGAAAGAATTTTTTCAACTTTTTTTTGAAAAACACCCTGCCAAAACCCACCCCTTATTCAGAGTATGTGAAGGGGTTAATTCCTGACTTCATTCAGGAGCTTCTTCGTGATCCTTGAAAATTGAATATACAGCACACAGGCACATTACCTGTAATCCGAGCCGTAAAGTGGGCGCGCCAAGATCTTCCGAAAGGAAAGGAGCGAGAAACACCTACACTTTGTTATTTGTCGGCAGACAAGAAGGCGATGACGCTTACAGGGGATAATGATACTTCCGTCCAGCCACAGCCTAAAGCAATGGGGGCGGCTTCATGAGAACCATGTTGGGGTGAAAGACCCATGACGCTGCGAGGCTAGGCGGCGGTCTGAAATACTCCCTTTTTTAGTCGGGGGGCGGGGCAAATACGACAGGTATTTACAGGCAAACAGCGGAAAAATCCGCTTTAATATATAAAGTTTCGGCTCTGTGTAATTTTGCGCGGAGCCGGAATTTTACATAGCGAGGAAATAAAATGAACAAGAAAAACATAAGGCGGGGCGAGATATACCTCGCAAATTTAGAGCCGATCATCGGCAGCGAACAGGGCGGAAT
>OIZL01001535.1_pt1 | contig 12163 bp, 12 predicted proteins | sample 1588541 | NCBI WGS metagenome assembly OIZL01 (sample SAMN03283285) | human gut metagenome | biome: human-associated habitat; material: feces | host: Homo sapiens | place: Peru | collected 2012 | reverse complement strand
TGCTTGGTCTAATTCATAATCTCCAGGGGTTGCTGAAACATATATAACTTGATTTATCTTTTTTTCAAATTCTTCAAAATTAAGAGGTCTATTATCTAAAGCACTTGGAAGTCTAAAACCATAATCAACAAGATTCATCTTTCTAGCTCTATCACCATTATACATTCCTTTTACCTGTGGAAGAGTCACATGAGATTCATCTACTACAAGTAAAAAATCTTTAGGAAAGAAATCTATCAAAGTAGTAGGAGTTTCTCCCTCTTTCCTCAGAGCTAAATGCCTTGAATAGTTTTCTACTCCTCTACAAAAACCTGTCTCAAGAAGCATCTCCATATCATAATTAACTCTTTCTCTAAGTCTTTGTTCTTCTAATAATTTATTATTATTCAAAAAATATTGTCTTCTTTCTTCAAGTTCTTCTTTAATCCTATCAACAGCTATCTTTAACTTATCATCACTCGTCACGAAATGTGAAGCTGGGAATATTGATACACTTATCTTTTCCTTAAGAATAGTTCCCGTAATCGTATCAAATTCACATATACGTTCTACTTCGTCGCCAAAAAACTCAATCATAATTCCATTCTTTCTCTCATATGCTGGAATTAATTCAATAACATCCCCTCTAACTCTAAATGTACCCCTCTTAAGATCAAAACTACTTCTCTCATAAAGCATCTCCACAAGTTTCTCTAAAACCTTATTTCTTTCTATTATATCCCCTTTATTAATAGTTAACATCTTTTTCTTATATTCTTCTACCTCACCAATACCATATATACAAGAAACCGACGCAATAACTATAACATCCCTTCTTGATAACAAACTAGAAGTAGCCTTATGTCTAAGTTCATCTATTTCATCATTAATCTTAGCATCCTTCTCAATATAAGTATCCGTACTAGGTACATATGCTTCAGGTTGATAATAATCGTAATAAGAAACAAAATATTCAACAGCATTATTTGGAAATAATTCCTTAAATTCACTATATAATTGGCCTGCTAACGTTTTGTTATGAGCAAGCACTAAAGTAGGCTTATCTACTTCCTTAATTACATTAGCAATCGTAAACGTTTTACCAGTACCAGTAGCACCAAGTAATACTTGATTCTTTTTACCTTCCTTAATACCATCTACTAGTTCCTTAATTGCTTTAGGTTGATCACCACTTGGTTTATATTTTGATACTAATTCAAACATTTTTATCCCTCCTTTATAACTTTCTATGACTTTTCTTGAACTTTTAAAAGTATAACCATTAGACAACTATTAGTCTCTAAATTTGTCATTATTGCTTATAATTTAATGATTATTTTGGATAATATTCATAAATTAAGTTCATAATGTAATTAATGCTTTTCTATTTTCTCTGCTTAAATTAATAATTTATCAAAATCAGAAACAAACTTTTTATCTTGTATAACTTTATATCTTTCATATTCATTTTCTGCTTTTTGTTTTGCTTTTTCTGAAGAAATTTTACCTTTACCCTCTAATACTTCATAATGAAATAATTTTAAAGATATCTCTACTTCATTCTTCCAATCACTCATACTCATCGATAAATTTCTTTCAGCATTATTCTCCGCAATATCTAAAAATAAGTTTACCAAATTATTTAAATTTTTAATTTCTTTTTCATTTAAATAATTTTTAGCAATAGAAACGTCTGATTTTAAGATTTTTCCATCTGGAGATTTGTCCCAATTCGTTAATCCCATATTCGCTTTTTTACTATCAACTCTATTATAAATAATCTATACAGCAGTATTTCCAGTAATAGCATAGTGAAATTTATTTTGAATAGTTGCATAAAAATCTTTTGCTATATCACAATTTTTATCATAATCAATAGAACATTCAGCAAAGATATCTGTAATTTTTTGATAAAACATTCTCTCACTAGTACGAATTAATTTTATTCTTTCAAGTAATCTTTTAAAATATTCTTGATCAGATTTTCTTGCCTTCATAAATCTATCATCATCAAGTGCAAATCCTTGTATCATATAGTCTTTAATTATCTCATTTGCCCAAGTTCTAAACTTAATTGCTTTTTTAGAATTAACTCTAAATCCAATAGAAATAATCATGTCTAGGTTATAATATTCCTTTTGCCTTTTAACACTTCGTGTTCCTTCGATTTGAACTTGTTCCAAAACGGAACAAGTTGATTCTTTACTTAATTCTTCATCATTATATATATTATTTATATGTTTTACAATAGCAGGTCTATGTACATCAAAAAGAGTAGCTATTGCATTTACATTTAACCAAACATTTTCGTCTTGTAAAATTACTTCTACTTTAATCTGACCATTCTCATCACTATAAAATAAAATATTTTTTTCATTACCTATTGTTATATTGCTCATTCATATTACTCCTTCATACATTAACTCTCTATTAAGACCATATATCAAAATTCATTTATTAATTTTCAAATAAAATTTCTATTATTCTTTTTGTATGTCCATAATTCTATCTTTCTCTTTCATTCATCAATTATCCTATCATATAATTATAACGATGTCAATATATTAGAGTACATTTGTTTGTATATTTAAAAATTAAAAATATAGTTTATAGCAAGGAAGCATCTACTATATTTTTTCATTATAACACCCTACTATAACCTATGTTTTAAAAGAAATTTATGTTTTTTCTTACCTACATAAACACTATTATTATATATTCTATTAAGTCTCTTATCATTATATCTCTCATCTAAAAACACTTCTAACTTATTCTTAGCCTTATATCCCTCTCTTCTTTTCTTTTGCCTATATAAAGCCATTACGCTAATAACACTATCCATAATAAACACTATTAATAATAGTATATTCACCATATATAATATATCCAAATTAAAGTGATTAATAACAAAATCAGCCATTAATTTTAATTGCTTAATAAATAATACTGCAAAAAAACCAAATCCTAAAGTATAAGGTAAATTAATTCTACCATTTAAGTTTAATGGATAATTTGAATAATCCCATGCCTTCGTATGAAATATTTTCTCTTGAAAATAACTACTCAAATACTCTATTAAAGCAGATACTATAGATCCTAAAATAAATACTTTCCATAAATTATACCCTACTCGATTAGCAATTAATGTAATTAACAAAGCAGCAAGTCCATATATTGGAATTAATGGTTCATATACCATACTTCCCCTTATCTCAAACTTATGTTTTGTTAACATACACCAAATTTCTTCTAATAAACATCCCATTAATGATCCTACATAAAATATCATAAAACAAATAATTACTTCTTTCATTACTTCCTCCATAAAAATATATATTTAATTATAATAAAATACTCGCTTATTATCAACAACTATTTATATAAATTTGTTTATTTATTATCTAATTTTACATACTTTTTCTAATTTTTCATTTTTAATTCTATATAATAGTAGTATAATATATATAAAACTAAAAGGAGAATATAAATATGATTGAAAAATTAATTTTAAAAATACGTAATATATATCGTGATATATCTATAAAAATAAGAAATAATTGGCATTCTACCTATAAACTACCCAAACATGTTCATTATTTTGAAGGTAGTCTATATGATGCCATCTATGAGTCAGCCCTAAAATACCCTATGAATACTGCTATCGAATATGAAAATAATCAAATTAGTTATAAACAATTAATAAAAAGAATTAACAAGTGCGCTAAAGCTCTAAAATCACTTGGTATAAATAAAGGAGATAAAATAACTATATGTATGCCTAATACCCCTGAAGAAGTAGTAATGTTCTATGCCATTAACGAAATAGGAGCCGTTGCTAACATGATTCATCCCTTGTCAAGTGAAGAAGAAATAAAATACTATCTAAATAAAAGTAAAACTAGAGTTATGCTATGTATTGATATAACCTATCCTAAAGTAAAAAATATCATTAATTCTACTAATGTAGAAAAAGTAATCATCACATCAGCAACTAAATCTATGGAAAAATTAACATCCCTTCTCTACTGGATAATTAAAGGTAGAAAAATAGGTGTTAAAGAAGATAAAAAATTTATCCTTTGGGATCATTTCTTAAAACTAGCTAATAATTATCCTAGTGATCCATATGAAAGCATTTCTAGCGCCGATCCTGCCGTCATTCTTTATAGTGGTGGTACTACCGGTAAACCCAAAGGAGTGGTTATAAGTAATTATTCTTTCAATACTCAAGCACTTCAAAGTAGATACGTTTCAAACGTCCTAATACCAGAAAATTCCTTCTTAACCTTCTTACCTAACTTCCATGCCTTTGGTATTGGTATCTGTACACATACCCCATTATTTAATGGTATGAAAGCTATTCTTATTCCTCAATTCGATTCTAAAAAATTTAAAAAATATCTAAGAAAATATCATTTTAATGTCTTATGTGGTGTTCCTACTCTATATGATTATATATCTAAAATGACTTTCAAAAAGAACGAACTAAAATGTCTTAAATTAGTCGTATGTGGCGGAGATGCTATGAGCATCCAACTTAAACAAAAAGTAAATGCTTGGTTAAAAGAAAATGGCAGTACTACTGATATTAAAATAGGTTATGGATTAACCGAATCAAGTGGCGTTGTAGCTCTCTCACCAGAAGGCATCTATGATCGTGCTGACATTATTGGTTTTCCATTTCCCGATACCAAATTTAAAATAATTGATATTTCTACCGGTAAAGAACAAAAAAGAGGTTTAGATGGAGAAATCTGTATCAGTGGTCCAAATATCATGTTAGAGTACCTTGATGAACCAGAAGAAACAAAAAATGCTCTAACCAAAGAAGGCCCCACTACTTGGCTACATACCGGAGACATCGGATACATCGATAATATTGGTCTAGTTCATTATAAATCTCGCCTAAAACGTATGATTATCACTAGTGGATATAACGTATACCCCTCTAACATTGAAGATATCATTATGAAACATGAAGCAATTATGTCATGTGCTGTCATTGGAGAAAAAGATGAAAATAAAGGAGAAATAGTTAAAGCCTTCATCGTTCTAAAAGAAGGCAAAAATCCTCTCCTAACAAAATTAAATCTTCAAAAATATCTAAAAAAACACTTAGCTCGTTATGAACAACCAAGAAAAATAATCATCCTCGATGAACTTCCTAAAACTCGTCTAGGAAAAATATCCTATAAAGAATTAGAAAATTATGAAGAAGAAGATGAATAAACTAAAAGAATAAGTTATCTTAATTTAAATATAACTTATTCTTTTTAATATACTCTATTACTTCCTTATCTAAGTATTTTTCTACTTCATCATATCTCTTATTCATAAGCAGTTTTCTAATCTCCCTAGAAGATACATCCATCCGACAAAACTCATCTACCATTATAAAATTATCTCTATTATTATACTTATAAATATTCTTCTTTATATCTATTCCATTCCTTGGTATTATAAGTATCTTATTATTATTAATTATCTCCTGATAGTTTTTCCACTTATCAAAACAAATAATATTATCTGCCCCAATAATTAAATATAACTCATCTTCCCCATCACCACTTAATTTTTCTAGTATCATATAAGTATATTCTAAATCACTATATCTCCCATCAATAATAATCCTATCACTCTTATAACAGTTCCACATCTCTATCCTATAACTAACATCTATCATCTTATTCTTATCCCAATAAGATCCTGTCGGTATAACTATAATACTATCAACATAATTATTCTTAAGTAAATAATCAACTACCATCTTATGACCCTTATGTACTGGATCAAAACTACCTACATATACCCCTTTACGCATAATTAAACCTCATCCTTTTCGTACATTGGTATAATAAACTTATGACGGCTATTATTATGCATTTTCTCTATCTTTAAAGATATCCCCTTATCAAGGGTATCATCTTTTAAAATATATCTCTCAATATCATCATAACTAACTCCCATCTTATCCTCATCACTCATACCAGATAATCCATCACTAGGAGTCTTATATAACACTTCCCCAGGTACTTCTAATACTTCTCCTACCTTGATTACTTCAGATACCATTAAATCCCCTATTGGAGCAATATCATGAACAGAATCTCCACCCTTAGTAAAATATCCTACATATAATTCACTCTTATTACTAGTACCTACTACCAAATAAGTTCTACCCTCTACTTTAGACAATAATTGAGCCATATAATATAAACTCATCATTCTCATTCTAGGTTTAATATTAATATCACTATTTTTAGTATCCTCTAAACTATAATTACCCAGAAGATTAATCTCTTTCTTAAAATCATCAAAAATATCACCCAAATCTATATTTAACAGTCTAAAACCATAGTATTCACTTATCTTCTTAGCATCCCTCATATCCTCTTCTTTCGAATAACATGGCATTGTAAGACCAACCACCCTCTCACTACCAAGAGCCTTACATAGTATTGCAGCCACTACTGCCGAGTCTTTTCCTCCACTAATGCCTAATACTGCTCCATAAATATTATTTTCCTCATAATAATCTCTAACAAACTTAATAATATTATTAGTTAACTTTTCATAATTCATATATATCCTCCATATCTATCATTATTATATCTAAAATAGTTGATAAAGTAAATTATCCAATTAAAAACTCGCCATTATCTGACAAGTTTAAAATATTCCTATAATATTACCATCTTTATCTATATCAATACCCTCAGCAGCAGGTACCCTAGGAAGACCTGGCATAGTCATAATATTACCTGCAAGTACTACTATAAATCCTGCTCCATTCTTAATCTCTACCCCTCTAACCTTAATCATATAATCATTATTACATTCTAAATTCTTAGGATCATCTGATAAAGAATATTGCGTCTTAGCAACACATATAGGATACTCGCCATATCCAAGACTCTCTAATCTATTAATCTCTTCAATAGCCTCACTACTATATTCTACTCCCTTAGCATAATATATCTTCTTAGCAACTTTCTCTATCTTAGTCTTAATATCATCAGACAAATCATAAATAAACTTAAATTTTTCCTTCTCTTCTACTAAAGATACTATCTTATGAGCTATATCTATAGCACCATTTCCACCATCAGCCCATCCCGTTACAAGACTAAGTTCTATTCCCTTTTCTTCAAGTTTATTTCTTAAATATTCAATCTCCTTATCACTATCTTGACTATATTTATTAATAGCAACCATTACATTAAGACCAAATTTATTCTTAATATTATCAATATGTTTAAATAAATTATTCATTCCTCTTTCCATAGCAGGCTTATTTTCCTCAAATACCTTATCTTTATCTACCCCACCATGATATTTTAAAGCCTTAATCGTAGCTACTAATACTACTGCATCAGGTACTAAATCATTCATTCTACACTTTATATCTAAGAATTTTTCACATCCCAAATCTGCTCCGAAACCAGCCTCAGTTATTACATAGTCTCCAAGTTTTAAAGCCATCTTTGTAGCTATAACACTATTACAACCATGAGCAATATTAGCAAAAGGTCCACCATGAATAATTGCAGGAGTATGCTCTAAAGTTTGTACCAAATTAGGTTTAATTGCATCTTTCAAAAGTACTGCCATACTACCTTCTGCCTTCAAATCACGAGCAAATATCTCCTTGCCATCCTTATTATATCCAATTATTATATTTCCCAGTCTTCTTTTTAAATCTTCCATATCACTTGCTAAACATAAAATAGCCATTACCTCAGAAGCTACCGTTATATCAAACTTATCTCTTCTAGGTACAATCTTAGCCTCTTCAGATAGTCCAGTATCTACCACTCTTAACTGTCTATCATTAAGATCCATACATCTCTTCCAAACAACTCGATCAATTCCTAACTTATTACCAAAATACATATGATTATCTATCATTGCAGATAACAAATTATTAGCTGCCGTTATCGCATGAATATCCCCCGTAAAATGCAAATTAATATCTTCCATTGGAGCTACTTGTACCCATCCGCCGCCGGTAGCACCGCCCTTAATACCAAATACTGGCCCTAAAGACGGTTCTCTAAGAGCAAGAATTGACTTCTTACCAATCTTTCTAAGTCCATCAGCTAAAGCTATACTCATCGTAGTCTTTCCTTCTCCTAAAGGTGTAGGACTAATCGCTGTCACCAGAATCAGCTTACCATTCTTCTTATTCTTATTCTTATCATATACAGAATTACTTATCTTACATTTATATTTTCCATATAATTCTATATCATCCTCATAAAGTCCTATTTCTTTAGCAATATCATCTATCTTTTTTAATTCAGTATTTCTAGCAATCTCTATATCTTTCATAGCATCCTCCTTTATTTAGTCAATCATATCAAAAAAAGCAATTACTTGTCAATAAAAAGAAGCCTACTCCAAAATATCAAGCAAAAAAATAGAATAGACACATCTTATACACCCACGAGTAGTGTTTCATTATTAACCTTTGTCCATTCTATTTTTATTAAACATTTCATTATAAACTTCTTTTTATATATTCCATTGGATACTTACATCTAACTAATTTCTTTTCCATGCTTTTAGTATCAAACGGATTACCTACCAAATTCTCTACAATTGCCTTATATATATTAACATCTTCCATTGGATTATCCATACTTATACTATCAATAATAATACTCTTAACTAATGATCTAAAAGTAGCATATCCCATTCTACCTAATAAATCTCTATCATAGTCTTCCCTATAAATATACAAATCAGCATCTACTACTGTTATCCCACTTCTATTAATAATTGTATTATCTATATTCAAATCCACTATAAATATACCCTTCTCTATAAGACTTAATATATCTCTACCAAGACCATTAACATTATCAAGCAAATAATCCTTCTCCATCATAAGTACATTTACTTCTTCCTGAGGATAATACTTCATAATCATACCCTTAAAATTACTATCCTTATCATATAACATATCATATATCTTATAATAATTATTAAATTTCATATCCTTAATTATCTTTAAAGTATCTACATTAACCCAAGCAGAAGAACGATATATCTTTAAACATTTATCATTATCCATTTGATATACCGTACCATTATTACCATTACCTATCTTATTCCCCTTTTTAATTATTAGCCTTTCTCCATCACATCCATATAATTCCATTACTACATCTACTTTCTTAATGATAAAACATAATTCTTTCTAGTAAAAGTACCTCTTACCTTATCTATAACCACACCATTTTTTATAAACTTATCAAAAGACTGTTCTACACACCAACAATACCTAACTAAAGCCTCATCTGCTCCATATTTTAAAATATATTCACAGTATTCATCTACCCCTGCATCTATATAATCATATATATTAGATAAAAGTAGTATATTATATCCATCATTCTGTTTCATCTTCATAAAGTCTTCATTATAAAATACTGGTAATTCCTTATCCATAATTATCTCTTTTAATATATAATAATTCTCTTCATTTAAATAAGGAATAATCTTTCCCTTATTTTTCCAAGTATCACTAGTTCTTCCTATCAACATAGGATTAAAACAATCATTTACTAAATTATTATTAATATGACCAATTAAATATATATAATATTGTACCTCTTCATCATCAAGCACTAAATATAACTTATTATATATATCCATATCATTAAATTTTCGATTAATAAATAAATCTATAAACTCATTATAATCTAGTACTTTTATTGCTTTAAACTTAATTCTAAAATATAACCAAGCAGTATAATTAATATCCATTACATCTACCTGACAAGCTCCATATAACAAACTAGAAAAATATTGATCCCCACTACCAAGTACAGATAATACATGAGCATTATCAAAATTATATATATTCTTATAGCAACATACATTCTCATTACTCATTGTATATACTCTATTATACATAATATAACCCCCAATTTGCTCTAATATAATATCTTAAATATTTATATTTGTCAAGAAAAAAGAACTAATGTTCTAGTTTAAAAACATTAATTCATTTACTTAAAAGAATAATTACTTATCTCTTCACTCTCATCAGTAATAAAATTCCACTTAATAGAAATTATCTTATCTGGAGATTCTTGTTTATTTTTAGAAACATTATTTACAATAATTAACTCTTCATCATTACTTACTTCTCCTATATATAAAGAACTATCAGGATATTCTAACAAATAAATATTTCTCTCTTCTGGATAAAAAGCTAATTGTTCAAAATCATTTATTCCATTAACCCTAAATACATATATTCCAGATGTTTTTTTATTATTATTACACTCATCCATACTATACTTCTGAGTACCTACATAAATATCCTTGTATCCACAACTATAACTAAATGCTAATATATTACCACTCTTTGATGACTTATAATTACTACTTCTCCAAGGCATATCGAATCCCTCTATCAAGAGTTTCACTGGCTCCTTATCAAAATTATTTATATCAAACATATAAACATCTTGATACTCTTCATCTATTCCATGTCCTACAAAATTATAAATCATAACACCCAACTTATTATTAATTCCATATAGTGAATCTAACTTTTTATTATATAATTCCCTTGCATATGCCTTAACATAATCCATTCCCTCTAAATTAGCTATTTCACTACTTATCTTATCATTATTATCTATATCAGTACTATCATTTCCTTTGCAAGTAAATTCATCTCCCTTCTTATGATAATATCTGACTACCATCTCTTCACTCTTTAAAGAAATTTCATTACAATAATATACATCAGCAAACATTGTTCTATATACTACCCCTAATACCTTTGTATCATTCTTATAACTTATTTCTTCCTTCTTAGCAATTAAAGGCTTTGTATCAAAGAATCTTGTCAACGCTCCATCTATTAATATTGTTAAAATCAATACCCCCAAGATTACCCCAAATATTATTATTATTTTTTTTCTATTCATAATCTACTCTCCTACCATAAGTATATAATAAATATTCATAATTATCAAGAAAATTAACTATAATTTCTACACACCATCTTATAACTGAAAAAGCATACTCATATGAATATGCTATCTTCTAATAACCCAATTCTTTAATTAAACTCTTCACAGTATCCTCATAAACACTTTCTACTCTTACATAAAGTAGTGTATTATCCACCCTACAAAGATGCATATAATACCCATCAGTCGTTAACGTATAATTTGAATAGTTTCCCATACTTGATGATGATTCAGTAGATGAGTTTCCTTTGTAAGTTTTAAAAGTATTCATGTTTGTATCAAACATACCTACTGCATTACTTTCATTATCTAAAACATAAAACTCCACTTGAAAGCCACCATCTTGACTCTCTGCAACTGTTGCTTCTTTAATATAACCATAAGAAGTATATTGGCTTGTTATATCTAAAGCCGTATAACCAAGTTCCTCTGTTTTTGCTTTAAAATCACTTGTAGTAATAACTTTCTTACTACCACATCCCGTCAAAATAAAAAGTACTAAAAAAACAACAACTAAAAGAATATTTCTCTTTTTCATCACTAATCCTCCTACTATTTTAATTATATCATCTTTTTTAATTAAAACAACAGAATAATTAAAAAAGACATAATTTTCTAGATCTCATTATATCTCATCATATTTTTGCTTCATTATTAAATATTCTTCTTCTATCATCCTATCACTGCACCCCATTACATCACTAAAATAATCATTTTCATAATATACTTCTCTCATATATACAGCTAGTTCAATAAAACTCTCCATATATTTATCATATATATCTTCACTATAAGTCTCCTCCATTACCTTAACATATTTTATTAGTATCCCCTTTAATTCTTCCATTAACTCACTCTTATTATTATCCATACTAATTATCTACCCTAACCCCTTCTAAAACACTAATAATCATTAACATATTCTTCTTATATATCTTTAATCCCTTATTAAATATCTCTCCCAGAGAACCATTAAAAGTATTATAAGCCTGATAATTTAAATCAAATATCTTCTTAATACCATCCATATCCCCTAAAGCAATTGTCTTTTTTTCTTTTTCCTTATCCATAATATCACTCCCTATAAATATTATTTCTCATAACATAGTATTTATTCATATAAAAAGCCATGATTTGAAGTGATAAAATAAATGTAGACAGTCAAAAAAGACACAGTCTGCATTTTTTTG
>OIZL01001534.1_pt1 | contig 12163 bp, 13 predicted proteins | sample 1588541 | NCBI WGS metagenome assembly OIZL01 (sample SAMN03283285) | human gut metagenome | biome: human-associated habitat; material: feces | host: Homo sapiens | place: Peru | collected 2012 | reverse complement strand
TTATTCGTGCAGGTATTCCCGCTCCATTTATTATATAATTTTCTTTTTTAAATCCGTAATCTTCTATATTCATTTTTTTACCTCCTCATAATCTTTCTTTTAGATTACTACGAGATCCGATCTTAATTTTCTCAAAAATACCTCCTTAATTTTTATATAATTATATTTTAGTCAAATTGTGTTTGCCAGTTTTTATTTTTATATGCTTCAAAACACATTTCAATTTGCTCTTTTGTTGTTTTTTCTTTTGCTAAATTCTCTGGTATTTCATTCAGTGAAAAATAATTTATTTCTGTTGTTTCTATGTTTTCTTCAAAGCTTCCTCCAATAAGTTCGCATAAAACGAATACTTTGCATACTCCATAAGCATAAACTGGTATATTATGTTTGTTTCTATCTTGTATTGCTATTACTTTTACAGCCTCTACATCTAGCCCAGTTTCTTCTTTAACTTCTTTTTCTGTATTAGATTTTATTGATTCTAAAACATCTACCCATCCGCCTGGCAAAGACCATGTTCCATTATTCTCATGTGTTAATAATATTTTATTTTCTTTAAACACTGCTGCTCTGGTATCTAACTTAGGGGTTTGATAACCAGTTTCATTACAAAATAGTTCTTCTACTTTTTCTGTTGGTATATTTGTTTTTTCACTTATCATTTCTGCTGATATTTCTCTTAATCTTTCATATCTTTCTATATCATAAACATTGCTTGTATATGCTAAGCCTGCTTGTGCTAGGCTTTGAATTTCTATTGCCCAATGTAACCATTTTTCCATATAAATTCTCCTAAAATATTATGATTTATTTATATCACAAAAGCAGATAGTTAGCAATGCTAACTATCTGCTTTTTCTTAATACTATTTAGCTTTATTTTTCTTTTTTAATACATTTGTAACTACTATACCTATAATAGCTATAGTTAACATTCCAACAAAAACTAATATATTGTCACCTGTTCTTGGATTTTTTGAATTAGTTTTGTTGTTAGTCTCTGTATTCGTGTTATTATTATTGTTTATCTCTGTATTGCCGTTGTTTTTATTTTCATTGTTGTTGTTTCCATTCTCAGTTTCAGCGTTATTTTCAGCCAATGTATAAACACTAAAGTGATTTGTTCTGAATATAGCATATCCATCTTTTACTTCAACTTTATATTCTTCTGTTTTTCCATCGCTTGAAGTATAATATGCCACAAGCTCTTTACCTTTTAAATTATCTGGTACAGGAATTCTTACTTCAAATGTACCATCTTCTAATTTTGAAACAAAAGGGGTCTGTCCCCATTCGTTCCTAGAGTTTAATAAATTGTACTTTACTAATTAAATAATAATGGTATATTTCCATATATTGTTATTCTTAATATTCCTATAATGACTAAATGTAGTGGATAATATAAGTAAAAGAACCATTTCATCCAATTTAGTTTGCCTTTTTCTCCATTATAAAAATTTAATAATGGATATGCTAATATAACTGCTAATGTAATTAATCCATATGTTTTACTTACAAATAAATATGAAATAACTGCATAAATTATAATCCAAAAACTCATACTTATAATTTGCTTTTTTAAATTGCCTCTATTGGAATACATAGATAAAATTGCCATTACTGCTATACAACTCCAATCAGATGAAAAAGTTATAATGTTTATTAAAATAACTAGTAACCATTTTTGCCATTCTTTTAAATTAGTCTTGTAATTTATAATATAAAGAGCAACTACTGACCAAGCAAGAGACCACATAATACTTGTTTGATTAAAAATATTCCCCGAACTAAATGGTATATAATTTATTCCAAATGCAAAACAATATGCAAAATGAGATATTATTGCAAAAATAAATAATCTTAAAGCATATTTCCTTAAGTTTTTAGTATAATAAAATCCTTCACAAATGAAGAAAAACATAATAGGCGCAGTTAATCTACCAGTTATATGTAAGATATTTGAAATTATATTATTAGGCATTCCTGGATAGATTAAATCTGCAACATGATCAATTGTCATTGCTATAATTGCTAATAGTTTTAAATGATTAGAATTCAATTTTTTCATTACATCACCTACTTAATAAATTACTATTTGTTACTTTATTCTAAATATTTCTGTTTTATTCATAGCTTGTTTATGTGATATTTTACACGACTATTCAATACTTTCTCTTTAATTTATTTTAGTATTTTATATATCATATTTAAAACAAAGATTTTTTTATTTCTCGTAAAAATTCTCAAAAAAACCATAAGCCAATTTTTTTGACTTTTTCGTGATATAGATTTTATATCACGAATTTTTCATTTTTTTCGTGACATAAAATTTTATTTTAAGAATACATTCTTAGTAATCTCTCTATTTTCCTCTTTTTGAACAAGTGCATAATTTGAACAAGTTTAATTCTCATTTAATTCAAATTCAAAATATATATTTTTCTATTGTTCTTTCTACATTAAAAAGTTCTCCAATAGCTTTTTTGACAGATACTGAATAATTAATTTTTGCCTATATATATTATTTAAGTTTCATCACCGCAACACTCTCCACATGTCCGCGTATGAGGGAACATGTCAACTGGTGTAATAGATAGTATGTTATATTTTGTTTGCAACATTTTTAAATCTCTAGCTAGTGTAGCTGGATTGCAGCTTACATATCCTATTTTTTTAGGCTCGAAATTTAATATATATTCTATACTTTTTTCATCTAATCCTTTTCTTGGTGGATCTACTACTATAACATCTGGACGTATATTCCTTTTTTTGAATTCTTCTATTTTTTCCTCAACAGAGCCAGCTATATATTCTGCATTAGTAACGTTATTTTCTTGCATATTTAAATTAGCCATTTTAACAGCTTCTTTTTCGATTTCTATTCCATAAACTTTTTTTACACTGTCACTTAAAAATATACCTATAGAGCCTACTCCACTATATAAATCAAAAAGAATATCTTCTTTTTTTAATTCTAAATTCTTCTTTAATGTAAGATAAAGTACCTCTGCTTGAAGTGTATTAACTTGAAAGAAAGATTTAGGTGAAATGTAATATTTGTAATCTCCAATATAATCAGAAATATACTCATCTCCCAATATATGTACTGTATCTTTTCCTAGTATTTCATTTGTTTTATTAGTATTTACATTTATGAATATACTTTTTATATTTTCACTTTTTTTGGCAATATTATTTAAAACTTGTTTTAATTTTGTATCGTGTACTAGTTCTTCATTATTTACTATTATAACTATCATAATTTCTTTTGTATGATAGCCTCTACGTACTAGTATATGACGAATATCACCAGAAAAATCTTCTTCGTTATATCCAGTAAAACCATTATTTACTAATTCTTCTGTTATTTCTTTAGCTAAAATATCTATTGCTCTATTTTGTATATAACAACATTTATTCTCCACTATATCATGACTTCTTTTAGCATAAAATCCTACTTTAGTTATTCCATCTTTATCACATCTTACTGGATATTGCACTTTGTTTCTGTAATAATATGGAAGACCCATTCCTACTACATTATTTATCTTTACTTCTTTTATATTTTGCTTATTTAATAGATTTCTTACAAAGTTGCGTTTAAGTAAAAGTTGCATATCATATGCTATGTGTTGAGCATTACAGCCTCCACATCTTTCAAATACTTCACAAAAAGCTTCTACTCTAAATTTGCTTTTTACTTCATAGTTTTCTACTTTAGCAATACTATAGCTTTTAGTATCTTTTATAACTTTAGCTAAAACTTTTTCACCAATTATTGCACCTGGTACAAATACTATTTTATTATCACATTTGGCTATTCCTTCAAAAGCCATACCGTTATCTATAATTTCTAAATTTAATATTTCATTTTTATTCAATATATCACCTTTTTTCTTTCTAATCCTCTACTTTTGTTTACAATATTATATCATGACGATACTTTTAAGTAAAGAAAATTTTTTTCCTTTGTAACTTTTTTGTATTTAATTGAATATAGTATATTAAACTTGAGAGTTAAAAAAATAACAATAAAGTTAATTACCTGTATGTTATACTTTTTCTCTTAAGCCTAAGGAGTGTTATATATGTGCAAAGATAATTCATATATTTGGTTCGCTTTACTTGTAGCTATATTTTTAAGTTACAAACAACTTGGAGATAATTCATCTACACCATTGAACGCCGATACCTTCTTTGAGTTAGGCAGTTCAACTCCTATATTTTAGGAGAAATTGTAAAGGGGTGAATTAAGTGATGGATGAAAGATGCGGATGCGGATGTGGATGCAACAATGGTTGCGGATGCGGATGTGGAAATGGAGTATTTGGTGGCGGAAATTGTTGCTGCATATGGATTATTTTAATAATCATAGTTCTTTGCTGTTGCTGTTGCTAATAATAGCACATTATAACTACATAAAGGCAAGAGAAGTTCTCTTGTCTTATTTTAGTATTTTTTAAATATTTAAAATAGCCATATACAAATATAGCTATTTTTCATTTTTATATCATTAATTCTTTCTTTATTTTTTCTATATTTTTCTTTGTGATTTCATATCCTTGTGTAGCTATTTTACTAGTTTTACTTCCATCAAGAAGTGAAACATCATCAGTTAAAACGCTAAGTTCTAAATCAGCCCTCGAAACTTCAGCTTCATTTACCTGATGTCCCATTATATCAAATGATCTAAGTGCAATCGATACTATATTTTTTGAATGTGTTTTACATCTATCTTTTTTAGAAAATGTAATTGCAAGTACCTTTTCTGCTCCCATTTCTTTTAATATAGTCACTGGAGTATTTATTCTAACTCCTCCATCAATTAATACTTTTCCATCATACCACTTAGGTTCAAATACAGCTGGGAAACTACAACTAGCCCTAACAATTGATGCAATATCACCAGTATATTTATATGATGGAGTATCATCAAATTCTCTTACATCATTTAACATATATTTTTCATTTACCTCTTTATTTAAATAATATATTATTTCACCGAGTATTTAAATCAACTGTAGGAATTGCTATATTCATTTTAAAGTCAGCTATATCATGTATGTTTTTTTGACTACAAAAATTCCTTATAGTATCTTCCAATTTTTTACCTTTAGCAAGTCCCTTAATAGAAAGCCTTCCTGTAAACAACGTGCCAAATACTTTGAATGGAAGTAGACTATCATAATCTGCTATTTCTTTACAATACATATTAAACATATGAAGTATATTATATGGGTTATATCCGACAAGCATAAAGGCTAGCTATTATACTTCCACTACTTGTTCCAGATATATAACTAATCTCTATGCCTTCTTCTTTTAACGCTTGTAACACCCCTATATGTGCAGCTCCTTTGGCTCCACCTCCGACTAAGTGCAAGTCCAAATTTCATTATATCTCACCTCCAAAAAAGCAACCTAAACTAATATATTATATTAGCTAGGCTACTTTTTTGTTAAAAGTTATTAAATTTCATTTTTAATCATACTATCAAAACGTATATGGTGAGTATGACATATTGCTATTGCAAGTGCATCTGTAGTATCATCAAGTCTTGGCATTTTCTCAAGTTTTAAAAAATCTTTTACCATATTTTTTACTTGTATCTTCTCAGCTCTACCGTACCCTACAATAGCCATCTTAGCTTGCAATGGTGTATACTCATATATAGGGATATCTAGTGATGCTAAAGTATTTAGTATTACTCCTCTTGCCTCTGCTACCTTTATGGCAGTTTTAGAGTTGTTATTAAAATACAAATCTTCTATTGAAGCTGCATCTATTTTATATCTTGAAATTACCTCTCTTAAATCGAGTTCTATTTTCCTAAGTCTTTTAGGAAAATCACTATTAGGCTCTGTTGATATACATCCATATTCTAACGCTTTATACTTATTTTTTGAAAAATTTATTACTCCATATCCAACTCTACCAAAGCCTGGATCTATTCCTAATACTATCATTACTACTTCCTTTTTCTTTTTTCTATTTTATTTAATAATTATTTTTCTTTTAAACTTTAAGTTAACATATCATATAGCCTTATAACTTCTGCATTGGTGAAAAGATCATATCCAATGCTATCAATATTATACCCTTTTTCGTGATATATCTCTTTAACTCCACCATTTACATATTTTCCAATATCTTGTATAAGCTCTTTAACCATATTAAATGCTATTTTTTGTGATGCTCTAGTTACTCCGTTTTGTCTTAGATTTGCTTTAACAAAATAAGCCATATATTTTGGATACACTAAAGAGTCATTATACTTTGAAGTTTTAGAAAATTCACGAAGCCCATAAGGCGTGTATAATTCTTTAAATATTGTATCAAGTAATTTAAAAGGCATATCATTCATAAGACAAGAATATGAAAGTGCAAGAGTATATATCATATCAACATTTGCATATTCGTCTTTTTCTTCTAGATTTCTTTTTAGTAATCTTTTGTCTTCATTCCAAAAGTTTTCTTTTATAATTTTATGAATAAACACAATCTCATCAAATATTTTTATATCCTCAAGAGATTTTTCTTTTAGAATGCTTTCATAAACTTTAAATGCGTTATATGCTAATGCAACATATTTTATCTCATTATATAACAAAGCCTTTTTATTTATGACTTCATACACTATCTCTTTTACCATATCAAAATACAAAAGATAATTATTTTCTTTTTGAAGTACTCTATTTACGGCTTCCACATACCATAGTTTTAACTCCAAAAATTCCTTTACAAAATCATCATTTTCTATGTACAAAGCTTCAATATTTTTAATATATCTTCGTATTTTAAGTAATATTTTATTTGCTTGATTTATTTTATTAAATGTAAGATACTGACCATCTATACTTCTTACAATTAAATTTAAGTGCTTTATATCTTCTTTTATTTTTAAAACTTCTTCTTTATTTTGAACAGCCTTAAGTATTTCCTTGTTATAATCTTTGGCATATGGTAAAGATGATACCATACATTCTTCAAAATTCAAGTTATTTATTGACATAGCAAGTTCTTTTAATTCAACAAAATTTTCATCAATTGTATCTTCTATTAATTTATTTGTCGCTTCAAATTCTGTTAAAATATAACTTAAATCTAGTTTTTTTAAATCTTTTTCTTCTGATGATATATATATAACTGCATTTTTAGTTTCTCCAGGTTTTACTTCTATCTCAAATTCACCTGGTAAGAATAAATCTTCTGTATATATTTCTTTTTCATCGTTTTTATTTACAAACTCATGCTTTACGTTATTTAAGTTTCTTGGTTCAGATGTAAATATCATATTATCTGAACCCATAACTAAGTTTTCATCATCCATAATACTTAAATTTATTATTACTGTATTATTCGATGATTTTCTTTGATTAAACTTAGCAAGCTTTCCAGTTCTTACAGAAAATAAATCTCTGTATGTAACCATTGGTATCACTTTAAAACTAGCCTTATCTTTTTCGTTATTTTGTATTTTATAACTAATGCAAAGTAGTTTGTATTTATTTGAAAAAGTTATTTTTTTAGAATACGAAATTCCACCTAAATTATACTCAAATAGATTTTCATTTAAATCTACCGAATTTAAATACTCAATTGTAGATAAATTTTGAATAGAAGTACTAAGTTCAACCATTTTATATACCTTGTCCTTAACTTCTATCTTTTCTATTAAATTTTCTACTATTACTCTTCCGTTTTTTATATATAACCCATTATATGGCTTTCTTGCATCTAAGCATGCAGACATGGAAAGACAAGTATCATATCCATCCGATAATACATACTCTACTTGTCTTAATTTTTCCCAGTTATTTATTCCTCTTTTGTACTTAAACATTAAATATTCTTATCCTTTCCTATTTACAACTTCTTTTATTTTATTTATTGTAGCTGTACTTTTTGCATGTGCTTTCATTTCTTTTTTGGTAGTAGCATGAGATACCGCTTTATTTGCTCTTGCTTTTACCTTATTAATTTCAGCTACACTTATATTGTTTTTGTTTGAAGAAACCTTTGAACTATTATTTAAGTTATTTTTCTTTCTTTTTTTATTTTTTAATAACTGTTTTAATTTTAATTTTTTTTCTTTTCTTAAATGTTTTTTTCTTAATTTTACTATATTTAAATTGCCAATTCTCTTAGATTTTGTTATTGACATTATAATCTCAGCTATTTTATCACTATCATGTATTAATTTTCCTGGTGCAGTTAAAACAAGGTCTGATTTTACAACTGATATTGCTCTATTTTGAATATTTTCAAGGTCAATTTTTATTTGAGTAGAACCTTCTTGATTAAAGTCTTTTATCATTTCTTGTGTTATTTCACCATTATTTACAATTGCATAATCTAAAACATGTTTTCCTATATATCTTTCTATTTCATTTATATACCTGGCTAAAGTATATCCATCTGTTTGTCCAGGTTGATTCATTATATTTGATATATATATTTTTTTAGCTCTAGATTTTATTATTGCTTTAGAAACATCTTCAATTAATAAGTTTGGAGCAACTGAAGTATATAACGCTCCTGGTCCTAAAACTATTACATTAGCTGATTTTATTGCCTCAACTACTTCAGGAAGTGCTTTTACAGATCCTTCTTTTAAGAATATTTGCTTTACTCTACTTCTTGATTCGCTAACTCTTTCTACTATATTTTCTTTTCCTACAACAACTTCACCATTTTCTAGCCCTGCACAAAGCACAATATTATCTGTTGTTACAGGATATATATTTCCTTGCATTTTAAAAACTTCTGATATTTTAGCTACACCCTTCGCAAAACTTCCATTTAAATTAATAAGGGCTGAAACAACTGAATTTCCAACTGAAGTTTCATTTTCATTATTTTTATATGTAAGTAGTTTTGAAAGATCAGACTCAGAAGTTGAAAGTGCAGCAACACATTTTCTTATATCACCAGTTGTTAAATAGTCCATACCTTGGTTTGCAGCTGAAATTGTTGCATCGTCTTCTGATACATTAACTACTGCAGTAATATTTGACGTAAACTCTTTAAGTCCTTTTAAAATGTATGGAAGACCACTTCCACCACCAATTACTACTACTTTAGGTCCTTTTTTTAGTCTTGGATCTTGGTATAAAAGTTTTCTTACTCTTATACTTTTACTTTTTCTTGATATGTTCTTTAAAGAGACATATAATATGTTTTTCTGTGCTAATACAAATGAAAATATAACGCCAAATATTGATAGGGTTATAAGTACTATATATGCTATTAGCATCTTTCTAGATAAGTCAGACGTTGTGCTTAACGTTACCACACAAAATATTAATAGTGCAATTGATGCAATTTGTATAAAAATATATCTTTTTACTCTTGCACCTGGCTTTAGCCATTCTAGTATTGTTTTCATTATTTTTCTCCTCCAATAAATTGAATTTCAGTTTCTAATTTTACTCCAAATTTTTCATATACTTTATCTTGTATATCTTTAATTATATTTTTCACATCTTTACAAGTTGCATTTCCTAAGTTTATTATAAAACCAGTATGTTTTTCTGATACTTGCATATCACCAACTCTATATCCTCTAAGACCAGCATCTTGAACTAATTTTCCCACAAAATATCCTTCTGGTCTTTTAAAAGTACTTCCTGCATTTGGGTATTCTATAGGTTGTTTAGTTTTTCTAGCAATTGTAAATTCTTTCATTTTAGCTTCAATTTCTGACAAATTTCCTTTTTGTAATACAAATTTTGCAGACAAAACTATATAATCTTTGTGGTCAGCAAATATACTTTTTCTATAACCAAATTTTGCATCCTCTTTTTTAATTTTGCAAATATTACAATTTTCATCAAGGTAAGTTATTTCTTTAACTACATTTGCTATTTCAGATCCATATGCTCCTGCATTCATTCGAATGCCTCCACCAATAGTACCAGGTATTCCGGCAAGCAAATTCAAAGCCAGTTAAACTTTCTTTTTTAGCTATTTGCGCAAACTTTGGCATCGTACAACCAGCATATGCAGTTATTTCTTCACCATTTATTATAACTTTATCAAGGCTATTTGCTATTTTTATAACTATACCATCTACGCCTTCGTCTGCTACAACTAAATCACTACCATTTCCTATAACGAAGTATTCAATGTTATTTTCTCTAGCATAGTTAACAGTTTTTATAATGTCATCTATTTCTGTTGGAATAACCATACATTTAGCATCCCCACCTATCCTTATAGTCGTATGCTTTTTCATACTTTCGTTATATCTTATTTTAGACTTGTCAATTATACTTTCAAGTCCTATATATTTATCCACAATTACCACACTCCTAATTACAATATATGGTCATTTTCATCAAACTATTGCATCAACAAATGTTTTTGCATCAAATCTTTCAATATCATCTATTGTTTCACCTGTTCCAATGTATTTTATTGGGATATTAAGTTCATTTACTATACTAAACACTACACCGCCTTTTGCAGTAGAATCTAGTTTAGTTAATATCAAAGAATTAACTTCTGTTCTTTCAAAGAAGCTCTTTACTTGAGATACACCATTTTGTCCAGTGGTAGCATCCAATACCATAATTACTTCATTTTTTTCATTAGGTAAATTCTTAAGTATTATTTTTTTCATTTTCTGAAGTTCATCCATTAAATTTTTCTTGTTATGAAGACGACCTGCTGTATCACATATTAAAACATCATAGTCTCCACTTTGAAATTTTTTAGTAGCTTCATATATAACAGAAGCTGGATCTTCATTTTCTTTACCTACACAAATATCAGTATTTGTTCTTTTTGCCCATATTTCTAATTGCTCTACTGCTCCCGCTCTAAAGGTATCAGCAGCAGCAAGTAATACTTTTTTTCCTTCTTTTATATATAAATTTGTTAGCTTACCAATAGATGTAGTTTTTCCTACACCATTTACTCCTACAACTAATATGACTTTTTTTTCATTTAAATCTTCTACATTTCCTGAACTTTCTAATATTTTTACCATTTCATCTTTTAAAAGCTCTTTTATTGCATTTTCAGATTTATCAACTTGCTTCTTTAAGCTTTCTCTTAAATTCTCACATATCTTTGTACTAGTACTAACTCCTACATCAGACAAAATTAGAGTTTCCTCTATTTCGTCTATAATTTCGTTAATATCCTTGTTATTTGCAAATATATTACTAATCTTTATATCTAAAGATTCTTTTGTCTTTTTTAAATTATCTTTTATTTTTGAAAAAAACATAAAATTCTCCTTTTTTCTAACCACTCTAATTATACCATTATATTTTATATTTATCAATATTTAATACCTGAAATAATTAAATAACCTCTCATAGTGAAAAAAATAAGCATAAGTGTACTTGTTATTGATACACTTATACTTAAATATATGAAAACTATCAGAAAGAAAAAAACGTCTGCATTCATTTTAAGTAGTTTTATATCCACTTCCAGAAATTGTTACTTTAGTTGTATCAATCCCCCAATTTGAAATATTTGAAGAAGTAAATCTTGCATCTCCTTCTATTGTTATATTTGTTAATGAAGTACATCCCTTAAATGCATCCTCATATACCTGAGTAGTAGCTTTTGGAATAACTATACTTGTTAATGAAGTACAATTTTCAAAAGCATTTGGGCCAATAATTGTTACTTCCTCTGGTATTGATATATTTGTTAGTGAAGTACAACCATAAAAAGTATTGAAAGAAATATCTGTTACCCCTTTTGGTATTGTTATACTCTCTAATGATGAACACCCCCCAAATACATAATTTCCTATATTTGTTACTCCTTCTGGGATCAATATATTTGTTAGTGAACTACAACCATAAAAACTTTTTGACCCAATATAAGTTAAACTACTTGGAAGTATTACATTTTTTAATGCTGCTCCATTAGAAAATGCGAACTCATCTATCTTAGTTACTCCTTCCGGTATTTCAATATAATTACCAACTATATCTAAAGGAATATTTGAACTTCCATCTGATTGATCTACCCAATTTGTAGAAAGTTTTCCATCAGTTATTGTTACACCATCATTTGGATTTGTTCCTAATACATATGAATTGCCTTTTATTCCCATTTCTTTTACCCAATTACTTTCTTGAGCTGTTAATTTTTCTGCTATATACTTTAATTCTCCATCTTTTACAGCAAATTTTTC
>OIZL01001533.1_pt1 | contig 12165 bp, 13 predicted proteins | sample 1588541 | NCBI WGS metagenome assembly OIZL01 (sample SAMN03283285) | human gut metagenome | biome: human-associated habitat; material: feces | host: Homo sapiens | place: Peru | collected 2012 | reverse complement strand
CCTCCTTGCATGACCATATCCCACGATCCATATCAGGATGAAAAAGAAGATCATGCTCTCACTCATCAGACCGTTGGTAAACCCGATCCGGAACGGCGTATCGGGCAGCATACTCTTTACAACGGATAAGATTCCATAAAACACCAGCACATTTCCGGCAGCCATCCATCTGGGCAGCGTGGTCTTGCCGCGTACCACCACATAAAACCAGTAAAGGAATACCGGAAGCATCAGGGCCTCGCTTATTATAACGATCCATGACAGGTGGTCAAACAATGCCTCGCAGGCCGGAAGCGCCGCTTCCTGATACCCGTTGCCATTCATCCAGGAATACAGGTACAGGATCATTATATAAAATAAATGCAGGCATATCCAGGGGGTCAGGCCAAAAGCGTTCAGATAATGATAGATCTTCCGCTCCTTTTCTTCCTTGATAAATTTCTCCAGATAAAACAACGCCCCGCCATAGCATAAGATACCAGGAAATGCCAGAAGCATCGCAAGGCTGTTTCTCCAGGGTGCTATCTGTATCGCGCCCTGCGTCAGCCAGAATAACCTGCCGGAATGTGCGGTGTCTCCGTAGATCATCAGCCAGTCGCCGCCTCCGTAGCACAGACAGCCTATTATCCCGCAGATCATAGCGATCGCCAGTCCTCTTTTGCGGGGTTCTCCTTTGTTTTCATATTGGGTTGTCATATCTTTTTCCTCCTTTGTAATGCTTATTCTATGAATATAATAAAAACAGCGTTGATTAGTTTCATCTAACCAACGCCATTATAACACATTATTCCTATTTCTGAGAAACTTTTACTTCTTTTCATGCAGCAGCACAACGCCCTGCTCCGGATTCTTGTCGACCGCTCCCACGATCGGATGCGGAACGTACATTTCTTCCAGATAAGCGATGTCAGTCCCTGTCAGTTTTACCTCAAATGCTCCTGCGGCATCGTCGAGGTAAGCCGCCTTGGTGGCTCCGATGATCGGCGCGGTAATTCCTTTTGCCATCAACGCCACTACCGTGATAATGCTTCTTGTCTTCACATCAATATCCACGTTGTTCCAGTTCTCCCCAAAGAGAACATCATCATTATAATGCGCAAATTCCGGTGCAAATTCACCAAGCGCATTTCTTCCTGCTGTCTGTACGATCTTTGCCATAATCTCTCCATTCCGCAAACGCTTTTCATCGTCTGCAACACAATCCCTGTTCCTATAATGTCTTTACCCAGTTTTCCATTTCCTGTCTGTTGACGCGGTTGAGAAGTTTGCCCTCCTCAATTTCTGCACCCGGCGCGGAAGGCTGCAATTCCTTCACCGTATTGCCGAATCCGCTTCCCCCTGATGTGGCAAACAGCACGATCTTCTTACCGCTGAAATCGTATTTCTCCAGAAACGTGTTGATAATGGTCGGCGCCACATACCACCATACCGGAAATCCGATCAGGATCACGTCGTAATTCTCTACCTGCGGTTCATTGTCCACGATCTCCGGCCGGATCTTTTTATCACTCATTTCCACACTGCTTCTGGACTTCTTATCCATCCAGTTAAGGTCTGCACTGGTATAAGGAGTCTTTGGTGTGATCTCGTATAAGTCTGCTCCTGCCACTTCTGCAAGTGTCTCTGCCACTTTTCTGGTTGTACCGGTTGCACTGAAATACGCTACTAATTTCTTACTCATAACTTTTTCCTCCTGTCTGAAAAGATCCTGTAAAATTTCGCTCTGAATAATTAAAACGTAATCAAAAAATGTGTAAGATTGGCTGTTCCTCACTTACACATTTATTATAAATCCTATATTCTGTTATGACTAATACTTATATTACATTCTTTTCTATGCCTTAAAAGCATTGATCTCATCAATAAACAACTGAATCGCTCTGGAATATGGGATGTTCCTTCGCCAGGCGATCACGGTACTTGCCTTGATCTCCGGGGAGAGCCGTCTTTGCACCAGCAAATCCTGCTTCCAGTACTTGGCAGCTCCTTCAATAGAAATGGGATAACCGAGCCCGTTCATCGCCATCACGCCTGCATTGGTTCCCAGATTGCTGGTAAAGGCTATCTGTACTTTCTCAAAATCCCTGCCAAACCAGTTTGCCAACTCACTCTGGATACTATACCGTTCCGGCAGGATCAGCGGAAGCTGCAAAAGTTCTTTCTTCGTGATGACTTCCTTCTGTGCCAGCGGGTCATCCGGTCTCATGCTGACAACCCATCTGTCGCTGTCCTGTATCCTGATATAGTCAAGATTCTCCGTGTTCGTCGGTTCCAGAAACAGACCGATGTCAATCAGTCCATAAGACAGCGCCTGCCAGAATCCAGCCTAGATAGATGATCTTTGCACCTACAGCAACTTTTTTCTTTGCTTCCGCAAGCGAATATGCCGGAATTCCTGTTTCGTTTTCCAGCAGCTTTGCATAGCGTCCGGTGCTGCCGGTGTTGGTGGTATAAATAATCGCGTCCATAAAATTTCCTTTCAAAAGTAAGACCTGTACTCTCTTTTACACGGTAACCAATCGATAACCTCCATTATGGTTACCGCTTGGTTACTTGTCAAGAGGTGCTTTTCTGATCTGCTTTTGGATAACCGCTATTATCGAACCATCCCTCCATGAAAATAACATTCATAAATCTTCTTATCCATATAAAAAATCTCTTCGTAACCCTGAAACCAGATAAACCCGCCCGTCACCTTGCAATGATAATGATAATCGCCCTTCGAATAAATCTCCGGTCCACGATACGGCAGCTCTTCCGGTACAGCCCTGAGCGCTTCCTTCAGGAAATCGCCGCTAAAATTTTCTCCGATCACACGGCCTGCATAATTCATGCTCCAGACAGGATCCTTGTGAATCCACACCGCCTCTTCTCCGGCAAAAAGCTCCCCGCCTAAATAGGTATCATGGTATGCGTAGCCTTTTTTATCTTCATAATGAAAATCATGCGAACCGGTTCTGCTAGAAGCTGTTTTATGGTCATCTGCGGCATAGGTTTTCTTTTTCGCCAGAAGAAGAAACTCGATTATCCTGTCTATATTGCTGCTCACAGCAGACTGTAAGGCGACATTGCACTCGTCATCCTGCTTTACGATGCGGTCGATCGTCACTCCATAAAGTTCACTTAGCAGAACCAAGCCATTCAGTTCGGGTACGGTCTGACCGTTTTCCCATTTGCTGACTGTCTGCCGGGCGATCCCCAGCTTATCCGCAAGCTGTTCCTGCGAATAGCCGTTTTGTTTTCTTAAAAGTTGCAATCTGTCTTTCAGTTCCATCGTGATAACCCCCTTATATGATCTCCATATCATCATAACAAATGTGCATCTTTTATCCACCACTTGTCAGCGGCAAAAATGTCGCCTTAAAGTTACAAGGGGCGCTGCCGGTCTACCATGCAGCACCCTCTTGCCAAAAACAATCTTTTCCTGTCGTGATCCTCTCAAACGGTCTGATCATCGGCTCTGTCACGGTGATCACCGCGTACTCTGCTTCCCTGTTCTGCGCATATTCTACCCCCGGGCAGTTCGTCTGAAATCCGTCCGGAAGCATATAGGCAGCCACATATCCATGAAGCCCAAACCCATACCTCTTATCCTCTATAACTTGTACTGCATAAAATTACCATTATGTACAAACCCAAAATCCGTATACAGCTTCACACCCATATCCGACGCCGTAATCTGCACCGTTCCGCAGCCGTACTCTTTCGCATCCTGCACCACACGGAAAAGCAGCTCTCTGGCGATGCCTTTTCTCCGGTAATCGGGGTTTGTATACATGCTGGAAAGCAGACCCATCTTCCCACTCGGGCAGCCAAAGTACGGCGGTTTCTCCACAAAGGACATCCCGCTCGTCCCAATGATCCGGTCTCCGTCAAAGGCAAGCCATGACACAAATGTGCCATCTGCCATATGCCGGTCATAATAATCTCTGAGAGCCGGCACCAGGTCGATCTTCTCCTTCGCGCCCTCCTCCCGGAGCTGGTGGATCCGCATATCTATAAACGTATTCAGTTCTCTTTCCGTCAATCTCTTGTATTCGATCTGCATTGTCGCCCTCCTGCTTTTCTGTTCTGATGTCGCTTTCACTGCTTCTGCTTTTCCAGAAATCTCTTGTACGTACTGTCGATCCCGATGGCACCTATCGGCGCTGTGATGAGGATCGCCAGCACGGCTACCGACAGAATTATTTTACCACACGGAAGACCCGCCGCCAACGGCACAGAACCGATTGCTGCCTGCACGGTCGCTTTCGGAAGATATGCAAGCACACAGAACAGCCGCTCCTTGCCGTTCAAGCTGGTTTTCATGGTGCAGATACACACTCCGATTGACCGGAAAAGCAGCGCGATCAAGATCATCAGCACTGCCGCGATCCCAGCCTCCAGCGTGTACCGGATATCGACCGCTGCGCCGACCAGCACAAAAAGCACGATCACAAAGATGTCGTCGCAGGAAGCGCCCGCCATGATCATCTGTGGGATCGCTTTCTCTGTCCCGTATTTCTGTTCCATCAGACTCACCATGCGCGGCACGACGACCGCCGGTGAGACAGCCCTCATGGCAAGCCCTACCAGAAAAATCAATGATAACGACGTCAACATCCTTTTTTCCTCCTTATTCCTGTCGCAGCATTTTATTTCCAACAAAAAAGCTGACACCTTCTGCGACTGTAATCATCGTAGAAGTCATCAGCTCAACAAGCAGTTTAGGTTTCCCAAGGGAGAACTTCATTCCCTGACTATCTCATAATATAGCGCTATCCCCGCTCTCTGTCAATATCGGCCGCCTTTCTTTTCTGGTCGAAACAGATCAGAAAAATGCCGCCCGCCATACAGACTATCGCCAGAAACCCCAGCACAGCCAATGCCGGTCGATAGTCTGCCCCTCTCTGAAGCAGGCTTCTGCACAGCAGCCCTCCGAAAAAGGCGCCGATCAGAAACGCTAGGATACCGCCGTCCGAAAATCCCGTAGCGTATTGAAAACCGAACGGCAACAGCAGCAAAGCGGCTGCCGCCAGGATCGGCAGGTAGATCCAGCCCGCCAGATTTCGATCCAGCGCCAGTTCATCGGCAGGATAAATGCTGTCAGGCTCCCCTTTCTTCACATAGATCTCCACCGTGTCGCCCTTCCGGTACGCATAATCATCGTCACCCAGATCGGCGCGCGCGTAACCCTTCGCCCGTTCTTCATCACGGCAGCTATAAGAATGGCTGAAAATTTCGATCTCTTTCAGCGTCCGCTGCCGCTCTGCGCCCTCCGCCGGATAAGCAACCGTCAGATCCTGGTATGCCTTCACGAAATACATCACGCTCGTTCCCGTGCGGTTTTGCGTAACGCTTTTCTCCGCAGAGAGCCATACAGCAGACGCTTCTGTGACCTGCGCCGTCGCGGGAACGCTCGTCCGCATGATTCCGTCTGCCGACCAAGCGATATAGCCGCGGCAAACAAACCACAAGATACACACAGCCGCTATTCCCAACAATATTTTCTGTCTGGTTGAAAGTTTTCTTTTCATATCCTCATATCCGCTCCCTGATCCAGTTTCCCAGAAACTTGCGCGCCGCCACCGTCATATCCCCTGGATCGGGATAGGTGATCCCGATGCGCAGCTCGATCGGCGGATCCGTCGGCAGGATCTTCACGTTGCCCTTCCACGATTCCACCTCCAGGTGATTAAAAAGTGCGATCCCCAGACCGGCCTCCACCATGCAGTATGCCGCAAAGATATCCGTCGTCGTGTACTGTATGTTGTAATCGATCCCCATCTGCTCGATCGCACGGCGGTGATCCGTCTCCCTGTCCGGAAAAGCCGCGATCACGGGCTCCTTCGCATAGCGTTCGAGTGGAAATACACGTTCCTGCGCCGCCGGGTGATCCGCCGGTATACACGCAACCATCGGGTCTGTGCAGAGTTCGCAGAAACGGTAGCCGCTCTCCCGGTACGTCATCACGGCAAAGTCAGCCTCCCTCTCATCGAGCGCATGCAAAAGCTCCGTGCTGGTCCCCTGCATCGTGCGGACCCGGATTCCCGGGTATTCCTCCACAAATTTCCGGATCCTCTGCGACACCACCTTAAAATACGCGGCGTAGGAGATTCCGATCGTAACTGTGCCCGTCTCCAGGCCATGAAGCTGCCGGATCTGCTCCCGGCAGATCTCCGACTGGCGCACCAGATCCCGCATGGCAGGCAGCAGGCTCTCTGCCTCCTTGGTCGCGCGTATCCCGTTTTTCCCGCGGACAAGCAGCTTCATGCCAGCCTCCTCCTCAAGGGAAGCGATGCTCCGGGATATACCCGAGGTCGTATAGCCCAGCAGTCTTGCCGCCGCTGAAAAACTTCCCTCTCTTAATACCGTCAGCAATATCTTTACTTTTTCCGCATCCATCCTTGACTTTTCCTCAATATATCATTGAAAATATTTCGATTTACTCAATCATATTCCTGCGTTATCCTGTTGTCAAGGAAAGGAGCGCTTATGAAACTCACTGAAAAAAAAGCGGAGTTGCTGTTAATGCTCGTCATCTCAGCCCGCGCAACCTCGTTTATGTTCAGCAAACTGTGTCTGACCACCATGGACACCTTCAGCCTGCTTGCCCTGCGTTTTCTGCTTGCCGCCGTGCTGCTTTTTGTATTCTTTCACAAGCGGATCTGTCAGGGTGTTAATAAAAAGACGTTTCTGAGCGGCATCCTGATCGGCGCCCTGTTTTTCAGCGTGCTTACCTGCGAGCTGATCGGACTAAAGACAACCGATTCTTCGACCGCCTCCTTCCTCGAAAACCTCGCCATCATCATCGTACCTCTGATGGAGAGTGCGATCACCCGCAAAAGACCCGAGAAAAAGACCCTGCTCTCTGCCCTCCTTGCACTGGTCGGCGTCGCCTTTCTCACCCTGTCGGCAGACGGCCTCTCCTTCTCACACGGAGAGCTTGTCCTCCTTTGCGCCGCGTTTTTGTATGCCGTTTCCATCATCGTCACCAACCGGCTCTCCCGGCACGGCGATTCCTTCGTGATCGGTTTCTTTCAGGTCACTGCGATCGGCGTGCTCGGATTTTTTGTAAGCCTGCTCACCGGCTCCTTCACTCTGCCTTCCACCCCTGCGCAGTATGGGATGATCGGCATCCTCTCCATCGTCTGCACCGGATTCGGCTTTACCCTGCAGCCTGTCGCCCAGAGCAGACTTTCCGCTGAAAAGGCGGGAACTCTCTGCGCGCTCAGCCCTCTGGTCGCCGGGATTATGGGCGTTGTCTTTCTAAAGGAAGCGCTCACCCTCAATATGCTCCTGGGTGATCTTCTGATCCTGATCTCGCTTGTTTTGTGATCTGCCAGACTTCTTTTTTCTATAAAAATCTTGCTTCCTGTCCTGCAAAATCAGTTCGGTTCATATTGAATCTGTGCAAAATTTATCCTATTATAGGAGTGTAACGCATCCGTCGGAATCTGCCGCTGCGCTTTCACAGCCCTTTCCGCAAAGCCTCTGTATGGCCGTGGATCGTTACCGCTCCGGAGAGCGATCCATACAGAACATCTCTGTATACAAATGATACGACAAAGCATTTTCAGGAGGTACTTATGAACTATGATGAATCTGTTTTCAAGGAAAAGGCCAATCGGAGAGCGCGAAAGATCTGGCTTATCTTTTCTATCCTGTTATCCGCCAATTACGGAAGCGATGTGGCAAACGGTCTGTATCCCGTTCCACACTATATCATTTTTCTGGTGCTGAACTGGCTTCCCATCATCAGCGGCGAGATCCTTCTCCGGGTCAAAGGCTTTGCCACCGAGATCTACAAATACAATCTGGTGATCGGCTACGGTATCTTTTACGCCTTTGTGATCAGCACCACGGCGTCTCCGATCGCCTTCACCTATATCCTGCCGGTTACCAGTCTGTTAGTCCTCTATAAAAATAAAAAGTTTATGGTAGTCTGCGGAATTGTCAATTCGCTGATCATTATCGAAAGCGCTGTCTATCATGTGATCCTTGGCTATAATTCCGCCTCCGATATGAAAAATTATCAGCTGGAGCTTGCCTGCATCATCCTCTGCTATGTCTGCTACGTCATGTCCATCAAGCACCTCAACGAATCTGACGGCGCTATGACCGACAGCATCCGGGCAGATCTGCACCGCGTCGTGACGACGGTCGAGCAGGTAAAACAGGCCTGCAACTCCATTATGGACGGGATCACCGTCGTACAGGAGCTTGCGTCCGAAAATACGCACGGCGCGGGCATCGTCGTACAAAGCCTGCACAAGCTGGAAGCCAACAACACCAACCTGCAGGACAGCACCGCCTCCTCCAACGATATGACCGCCGAGATCCAGAAACAGGTCAACCATGTTGCGGACATGATCGAACAGATGGTAGCGCTGACTGCCACCTGCGGCCAGCACGCACAGGTAAGCTCCGCCGATCTGGACGGACTGATCACCACCGCCAACACGATGGCGCAGGTTTCCAACGAGATCGAGGAAACCCTTCACAATTTCAAAAACGATTTTGCCATGGTAAAGAAAGAAACGGGAACGATCGAAAATATCTCTAACCAGACGAACCTTCTCGCACTGAACGCCTCCATCGAGGCCGCGAGAGCCGGGGACGCCGGAAGGGGCTTTGCCGTCGTCGCAGAACAGATCCGCTCTCTGAGCACAGAAACCCAGACTTCGTCCGGACAGATCCGGCAGGCGCTCGCCCATCTGGAGGAAACCTCCGAAAAGATGACGTCCTCCATGGAACAGACGCTGGAGCTGATCCAGCTCACTTTAGACAAGGTCACTCTGGCTGGCTCCAATGTGACGCAGATCGCTTCCGATACCGTCCAGCTCGGAGAACACATCTCCGTCATCGACGCCTCCATGAAAGACGTCGAAGCATCGAACATCCATCTGGTAGACAACCTGAGCGAAGTTTCACAGATCGTCACCGATATGACCAGATCCATCTCCGATTCCAGCGAGATCAACAACCGGATGCTGAGCAAGTATGACGAGTCTGCGACCAACATTTCCTCGATCGAGACCGTCATCGAGTCCCTCATGTGTGAGTTGGGCATCGGCGGATTTATGGGTACTGAGGATCTTCAGCCCGGCATGAAGCTGAGCATTTCGCTGAACAACAAAGAATATCACGGTACGCTTACCGAACAGAACAACAATACCCTGACCGCGACCTTCCCGCAGACGCCTGCGATATCCTCGCCCGTCTCCTGTAAGCTGAAAGTGACGGTCGGCAACGTCCTGTATCTGTGGGACAGCGTAAAGGTTGCCTCCCAGAGCGGAAATTCCTTCACGATCACGATCGAGTCCAGACCTAAGATCAACAATCGCCGGAAATATCCCCGTATGGATCTGAAAAACGCCTGCACGATAACCTTGCAGGACGGCGGCACCACCATGGAAGGCACGCTGGACAACATCAGTGCCAACGGCTTTGCTTTTCTGACCAGCGACAGCTATTTTGCATCGCACAAAGGAGCTTCCCTGACCATCAGGATCCACAATTTTGACCTCCCGCAGCACGACGTTCTGGAAGGTCATGTGATCCGCTGCTCCAACAACAACGGTCAGTACATCGTCGGCTGTCAGATGCCGGAGGACGACTTCTTCATCCGTGAGTACGTCAAAGAACATACAAAATGATAAGCTGTCAGCATGGCGATTCCCGTAACGACCCATGAGATCGGATAGATGATCATAAGTACCCGGAACTCATGTACCATACGGCACGCCGTAGCGATCCATATCAATCTGAGGACGCAGGACCCTGCGAAGGTGATGATCGCCGGAAGCAGGGAGTGTCCCAGTCCTCTCATCGCTCCCGCGCTGATCTCATAGGATGAGGTCAGCAGCTCGAGCGTCGTCACGATCAGCAGTCTCTGCACCGCAAATTCCAAAACCGCCGGATCTGTCGTATAGATCCGCAAAAAGAAGCCTCTCCAGATCACAAAAATGCCGGAGAGAAGTCCGCACGACAGAATGGAAAAAAGCATTGCTATCCGGAAGATCTTCCTGCATCTCGTATATTCTCCCGCGCCATAGTTCTGGCTGGTAAACGTGACCGTCGCCTGCGCGAAAGCATTCACCATAAAATACGCAAAGAACTCAAAATTAAGTGCCGCCGCCGAGCCCGCCACCGCACTTGATCCAAAGCTGTTGATCGTGCTCTGGATACACACATTGGCGATCGAAAACATGGTTCCCTGAAGTCCCGCCGGGATTCCGATCCGCAGAAGCTGGGAAAGCTCCCCCGGTACGATCCGCAGTTTCCGCAGGTCAAGCCGGATTGGCTCCTGCTCATGCAGCAGGATGTACATCACAATGCTCGAGCTGACAATATTCGAAATCACCGTGGCGATCGCCACCCCCGCAACACTCATCTGAAAAACGATGACCAGGATCAGATTCAGGATCGTGTTGACGATCCCCGCCGCGATCAGTGCATACAGAGGCCGCTTGCTGTCTCCCGTGCTCCGCAGGATCGAGGAGCCGAAATCGTACAGCATGATAAACGGCATGCCAAGCAGATAGATCCGCAGATACAGCACCGCCAGATCAATGACGTCCTCCGGCGTTCCCATAAGCAGCAGGACCGGTCTTGCGATAAACTGCCCCAGGATCATTACAAAAAATCCGCTTAAAATGGCGACCAGTATCGACGTATGGATCGCCGCCTGGATATTCTTCTCAATCTTCTGTCCGATATAGCGCGCGATCACCACGTTCGAGCCAAGCGAGATCCCGAGAAACAGGTTGATCATCAGCGAGATCAGAGAACTGTTGCTCCCCACCGCGGCAAGCGCCTGGCTGCTCGCAAACCGCCCCACTACCGCCGTATCCACTGAGTTAAACAACTGCTGTAAAATGCTGCTCGCGGCAAGCGGCAGCGCAAAGATCAGGATCTTGTTCCACAGCGTTCCATGCGTCATATCCATCGTATTTTTGTTCGTCGTATCCATCTTCTTTTGTCCTTTCCCATTGCTTCAGACACTCTTAGGACATCAGCATAGCACAAAGTAATGCATTATGGTATATCTCTTTTGTTGCAAAAATCCAGAAACATGATACCATATCTATACAAAAGTTATCCGGTCTGTCCCTTTTCAGACCTTACCACAGAAAAAATACAGAAATGAGGATTTCCATGATCAAATTGATTGCCAGCGATGTAGACGGTACGCTTGTCAAAGACGGTACGCTCCAGATCGACCCGGAGTACATGACTGTCATCGACCGTCTGCTCGATAAAGGATATTATTTTGCAGCCTGCTCCGGCAGACAGTTCGTCAGCGAACAGAAGCTCTTTGCCCCGATCAGAAACAGGCTTCTGTACATCACCGACGGCGGCACAGTCGTCCGTACTCCGGAAAGAGTCCTGAAAAAATACACCATGCCGGAGGAGACCTGGAAAGGCATGTACCGGATGGTGCGCGATACCCTTCCATCCTGCGACTGTTATATCGGGCTGCCGGACTACTGCCTCGCAGAAGACGCGGGAAGCAGAATGTTCCGCTGGCTGAAAGACTCTTACGGCTTCGATATCCGGGAAGCAGAAAATCTGATGGAATTTCATTCGGAGGACGTCATCAAGTTTACCGTGTATCACCCCACCGCCTGCGAAGAGCTCTGCTCACCGGTTTTCATCCCCACCTGGAAGGACAAGACCATGCTCGCCGTCGCCGGAAAACAATGGGTAGACTGCAACCCTCTGGGCGTGAGCAAATGGACGGCGCTCTCCGCCCTGATGGAACACCTCGGCGTCGCGCCGGATGAGGTCTGCACCTTCGGCGACAATTTTAACGATATTGAGATGCTGAAATCCGCCGGGATGAGCTTCGCCGTCTCCAACGCCCGCCAGGAAGTGATCGACAGCGCCAAAGAGACCTGCGCGCCCTACTGGGAAAACGGCGTGCTGCAGATCCTGAAAGAACGCTTTCTCTGATCTGCGTCTCTGCCTGCTGCCTATATCATGGCTGGGCTGGAAACATTGTCTTTTGCCGCTTTGCCGCAATCAAAAGGCAGGCTGATGATCTCCATCAACCTGCCTGAAACTATCACTGACTGATTCTTTCTTCTGGAAACGCTATAGCTTAAACTTAGCTGCCTGTGCCTCCAGCGAATCGCTCATATCGATAAGCTCTCTCGTCTTTCCGGTACACTCTTCTACCAT
>OIZL01001531.1_pt1 | contig 12179 bp, 11 predicted proteins | sample 1588541 | NCBI WGS metagenome assembly OIZL01 (sample SAMN03283285) | human gut metagenome | biome: human-associated habitat; material: feces | host: Homo sapiens | place: Peru | collected 2012 | reverse complement strand
ATGATAATATCTACAATCTAACTGTAACAGAATATTTAAGATTAGGAGATATATCATCAAAAGAAAGCTACAATATAAACAAAGCAATACAAACAGGAGTAGTAAAAGAAGATACAATATATGCAGACTACTTTGCAAAGACTTGTGGATTTAAAAACAAAAAAGAATTATTAAAATATACAAAGGCGGTATTTGAACTAGTAGATAAAGAAAAAAAGAAATGATTTTTTTAATCAATTTATATAATAGTTCTATAATTTTATAGAGGCGTCAAAATGTCGCCTCTATATTTTTATTGAAAAATATCAGTTTTATAAAAAACAATATTTTTTAAAAAGCTTTAAAAAGAAACTCTTTAAAATTTTTGTTATTTTTGTAAATTTTCATATTTATTAATGCAAAAAAATAAAATTAATGATATAATCTTAATGTTAGATTTAAGTATAAAGAGGTATATATAATATGGAAAATGAACAAATCGATTTATTTTCATCAAATACGAATGGAAATGATAAAGAAAAAATAAAAAAAGAAATTGAAGATTTAAAAGAAAAAATAAATTATTACAATGTAAAATATCATGAAGAAGATGCACCAGTAGTATCAGATTATGAATACGATATGACTATGAAAAGGTTAAAAAAATTAGAAAAAGAAAACCCAGAATTTGTCACATTAGATTCACCAACAAGAAAAATAGGTGGAAAAACTAAAGATATATTTACCAAGGTAACACACGATGTGCAAATGCAAAGTTTACAAGATGTGTTTGACTTTAGTGATGTTGAAGATTTTGTAAATAAAACAACTAGTGAATATGGCGAAAACATAGAATATATTGTGGAAACTAAAATAGACGGACTTTCTGTATCATTGGAATATGAAAATGGAGTTTTTGTTAGAGGTTCAACTCGTGGAGATGGCTTTATTGGAGAGGACGTTACTGAGAATTTAAAATGTATAAAAGATATACCTAAAAAGTTAAATACTGATGAAACAATTGAAGTAAGAGGAGAGGTTTATCTTCCAAGAAAAGAGTTTGAAAAGATTAATGAAGAATTAGAAAAAAAAGGAAAAAACTTATTAGCAAATCCAAGAAATGCTGCTGCGGGTACATTAAGACAACTTGATACAAATCTTGTAAAATCTAGAAATTTAAGCATATTTATCTTTACTGTATTAAAGGGAAGAGAATTTTTAAAAGATAGTGAAAGATTAGACTTTCTTGATACTTTAGGATTTAAGACTATAGAAAAAAGAAAAGTATGTAAGTCTTCAAATGATGTTATTTTAGCTATAAAAGAAATAGGTGCTTTAAGAGATGAACTAGAATATGATATTGATGGTGCTGTTGTAGATGTAAATAATTTAAAAGTAAGGGAAGAGATGGGAACAACAGTTAAGGTACCTAAATGGGCTATAGCTTATAAATATCCTCCAGAGCAAAAGACAACTAAGATTTTAGATATTGTAACTCAAGTTGGAAGAACTGGTCAAGTTACTCCGATGGCAATTCTAGAACCTGTGAGAGTTGCTGGTTCTGTTATATCAAAAACAACTCTTCATAATTTTGATTATATTGATTTAAAAGATATACGAAAAGGAGATATTGCCGTTATTCAAAAAGCAGGAGATGTAATTCCTGAAGTAGTAGAAGTAAAGAAAGAAAAACGTACGGGAAAAGAAGAAAAGTATATAAGGCCTACTGTATGTCCTGTATGTGGTGAAAAGTTAGAGCAAGATGAGACTCAAGTAGCATTAAGATGTACAAATAGTGAATGCCCAGCTACTTCATTTAGAGCTATCACTCATTTTGCTTCAAGAGATGCAATGGATATATCTGGGCTTGGAGAAGCTATTGTTGAACAATTAATAGATAACGAGTTATTAAAAGATGTTGCAGATATATATTATTTAAAATATGAGGATATTTTAAATCTTGATAGATTTGGATCAAAATCAGCTTTAAACTTAATAGAGGCAATTGAAAAAAGTAAGTCTAATACTTTAGATAAGTTGATATTTGGACTTGGAATTAGACATATAGGAAAAAAGGCTGCTAAAGTACTGGCTAAAAATTTTGAAGATATATACGATTTGATGAATTCTGATATTGAAAGATTAAATTCATTAGAAGATTTTGGAAGTATAATGGCAAATTCTGTATATGAATTCTTTAAAAAGGAAAAAACTCACGAAATAATAGAAAGATTAAAAGCAGCTGGAGTTAATTTAAATGGAGAAAAAGTGAAACTTTTATCAAATAAATTTGAAGGAATGAGTATAGTTGTAACAGGTTCTTTTGATAACTATTCAAGAAATGATGTAGCAGATATAATTGAAAAAAATGGAGGGAAATTTTCTTCATCTGTATCTAAAAAAACTGCTCTTCTAGTCGCAGGTGAAAGTGCAGGAAGTAAACTAAAAAAAGCAGAAGAATTAGGCGTAAAAGTTGTAAGTATTGATGAATTCTTAAATGAATATGTAAATAAAAATTAGTAAGCAAATAAAGAGGTTTATATGAAAAATTTGGGTATTAAAGAGGTATATTTTGAAGAAAAAAATAGTTTTAATTACAAAATAATGTATAGTATAAGTAAAGAAACATTATATGAAAAACTTGTAGTTATAAAAAATGAAAGTGTCAGTAAAGAGAAAAAACTTGATATAGAAAGTATAAGTAAAAAATTATCAAAAATAGAAAAAATTCTAAATAAATTTGATACAAATTACATTTCAAAAACTATACTTGATGGTACAGAATTTAAAATAATGATAGTATATGATGACGGATATGTAAAAAAGATTGTAGGAAAAAATAAATTTCCTGATGGATATAGTAAATTCGTTTCATTAGTGAGTGGTGAGTAATTTGAAAAAAGAAATATTTGATAAATATAATGTAAGTTTTAAAGAAGAAAGAGAAAAAATTGAAAGTTATATTGTAGACTTTTACGGGCAAAATAAAAAACAAGAAATTTCTGAAAGACTAGATGGAGTTATATTAAACAACTACTTTTCATTAGATGATATAAAAAACTTCATAAGAAAAAATAAAAAAATGAAAAGAAGAAGGCTCACTTTAGATTTCTTAGTTAGTGCAGATAAAAATGTTAAATTTTCTTTAGAAGAAAAAGAAAGGCTTATGTATGACGAAAAAGCGTATAAAGACGCTTTAACAGAAGAACAAAAAAAAATATTAAATGGATGCTTTGATAATAGCATATATAATACATTTTCAGAGGAAAGCTTTGCGCCTATATATTCTTTATTTAAAGATATGGAAGAGGATAACGATTTAACAGATTATCAGAAAGAAGATATAAAGAAAAAAACATGTAGAGTATTAAAAGCATTGGGGCTTGATATAAATTTAGAAAATTATGATGAAGTTATAAAAAAAGAAAGTTCAAAAGAAATTATAACAAAAGCTAAAGAGTTAAAAAATAAAGCTTATGAATTAAAAAAAGAGTTTAGCGAATTTGAGATGTTATTTTTTGAAGAGGAACAGTATATTAGAGAATGTGATGATTTAAAAAATAAACTATATTTAAAAGAAACGAAAGCTTTCTATAAAGAAATAATTCCATATGTAGATAATACTACAAAAATTGAAATAGAAAATGCATTAAAAAAAGATATAAAAGAAGAGTGGAAATTTTTGAATGAAGTTGACAACGGTAGAAAATATATGGGGATGTCATTATTGTTTAGTGGAAAAAGTATCAAAGAAGAGTCAGATCTTTCAAACGAGGAAAAAGAACAGATAGAAGAGTGTCGAAATAAACACAAAGAAATTGCAGAAAGTGAACTTTTCTTGGAAACTAGTTCATATAAAAATAATATAGAATTAATAGAAAGTTTAGGACTTATAGGAGAAGATGAATTTAATTTAGAATTTATGAAAAGAGGAGTTATATGTTGTTGTCCAAATTATGTAAAAAAAGATGAAAATTATGAGCCAGTATGCCTAATGCATCTTCCACTATATGATGATATACATATGTTGGAAAAGTATAAAGACACTATGTTTATGCATGAGACTTTACACGCTGTAGAACTAACAAGTAGAAAAAAAGATGATTTAACTTTGGAATATAAAACAGGATTTGATTATTTAGAAGATAAAATAAAAACAAATGAAATAAAAAATAACGAGAAAATAGAAGAAACCAAAAATAAAGAAGAAAAAAGAAATTTTGAACTTTTCTCTGAAAATATTCATCAAAGAAATGCAATGGAAATTACAGAAAAAATGCATGAAGCTGGTACATATATTTTTAATGATCCATATACTTGTAAAACTCGTGGAGGTACGGCTTATGAATACTTAAACTCACCAACTAGTTCTTTTTATAATGCATATAAAGATGAAATAAATAAAGCAAGATTTAATAGTAGCTTAGAGCAGTTATTTGTGGCTGTTGGAAAAGACAATTTTTGCAAGTTAAATGATATTGTAAATGAATATAGTAAAATACCATATATATCTATGTGTAGAGATTTACGTGATGGTAAAGTAACAGAGCATACTAAAAAAAGAGATTTGCTTCTTAAGCAAAGTGAAGAAATTGTTAATGATATGCACAAATTAAAATCAAAAAATAATATTGAAGATATATGTATATAAAAAGTAAATTATACAAGGAATGATATAAATGAATGGAGTATTAGAAAATTTAAATAAAAGTGAAGTATATATAAAAATAAAAGAACTTTTACAAAGTAATAGTAAAATAACAGATAATAAAATAAATATTAGCGCTACAGGTCTTCCTAGTAGTGCTAAAGCCATGCTTGTTTATGCGATTACTAAAGAAACTAAAAAATCAAGTTTAGTAGTTTGTAATAACATATTTGAGGTAAATAAATTCATACAAGACGTTAAATTATTTTCAGAAGATATAGAAGTAATATTTTTGCCTAGTGAACAAATAGAATATTACGATATAGATAAAGAGAGTAATGAATTAGATACTGCAAGAGCGTATGCAATTGAAAAAATATTAGATGGAAAATTAAATATTGTAGTTACAACTATTGACTCACTTCTTTTAAATATGAAGAATAAGAAAGAGTTTTCAAATAAGGAATTTACCATTAAAGTATCAGAAAGTATTGATATAGAAAAAATTCAAAAGGAACTTGTGTTACTTGGCTATCAAAGAACAGAAAATGTTGAAGGAAAAGGACAATTTGCTATTCGTGGAGGAATTATTGATATATTTACAGTAAATAATGAACTTCCATATAGAATTGAACTTTTTGGTGATGAAGTAGATAATATAAGAACATTTGATGTTATTAGTCAAAGAAGCATTGATACAGTTAAAGAAGTTAAAGTTTCTCTTGCCTCAACAAATAATATAACAGAAAATCAAAAAGAATATATTATAAATGGACTAAAAACTCTTGTGGAAGATGAAAGTATTAATTCAGATTTAAAGTTAAATATATTAAAAGATATAGAAAAAATAGAAAATTCTAATTTAGAAAATCTATTTGATAAGTATTATTATTTCTTTCAAGACGAAAGTGAAACATTGTTAGATTATACAAAGGAATATAACATATATATAAATGAACCAGTAAGATGTATAGAAAAAGCTAAAAATGTTGTATATGAAAATGAAGAAGAATTAAAAAGTTTTGCATCTAAAAATTATTTGTACATGCCTTATGCAAATAGATATAAAAGTTTTGAAGAAATTGAAGTTATTATAAAAAAACTAAATTTAAATAGTATATATTTAGAAAAGATAACAACAGATATAAAATTACATGATAAAAGAAAAATATTTGATTTAGAAGGAAATGAGGAAAACTTTTATAGAAATTCTCTTGAAACATTAGATAATGATTTAAGACGTAGAGAAAACTTTAATAAGATTTTAGTATTTCCATCTCAAAATAGAATTGAAAGTATAAAAAATTATTTACAAGATAAAAAATTAGACGTAGAAGTTTTAAATGGTATATCTAGTGCAGAACATTTTAAGAAAGATAAAGTATATATAACATTTGGGATACTTTCTTCTGGTTTTTGTATAAAAGAGTTTAACATATTAGTTATAGCTGAAAGTGTTAGTGGAACAAATCTTCTAAAAAAGAAAAATAGAAGAGAAAACAAAACTATTGGAGAAAAGATAAATACTTTTGAAGATTTAAATATAGGTGACTACTTGGTACATGAAAATCATGGTATTGGAATATATAGAGGAATAGAAACTGTACAAGTAGATGAAGTTTTCAAAGACTATATAAAGATAGAATATGAAAAAGGCGCAGCAATTTATGTACCAATTAACCAATTAGATTTAGTAAAAAAATATATATGTGATGATGATACTATTCCTAAATTAAATACTCTTGGTACAAAAGAATGGTCTGTTACAAAAAGAAAAGTTTCAGAACATGTAAACCTTATAGCAAAAGAACTTGTAGCTCTTTATGCAAAGCGTGAACAAAAAGAAGGATTTGCATTTCCAAAAGATACTCCTTGGCAAAAAGAGTTTGAAGATGCTTTTGAATATGAGCTAACTTTAGACCAAGCACAAGCAGTAAAAGAAATAAAAGAAGATATGGAAATTCCAAGACCTATGGATAGACTTTTATGTGGAGATGTTGGATATGGAAAAACAGAAGTAGCACTAAGAGCAGCATTTAAAGCTGTAATGGGAGGAAAACAGGTAGCTTACCTTGTACCTACTACAGTACTTTCTTTGCAACAATATAGGACGTTTAAAGAAAGAATGGAAGACTTTGGAATAAAAGTAGAAATGCTAAGTAGGTTTAAAACTAGAAAAGAGCAAACTGAAATATTAAAAAAATTAGTTGATGGAAAAATAGATGTAATAGTAGGAACACATAGATTACTTTCAAAAGATGTATTTTTTAAAGACTTAGGTTTGCTTATAATTGATGAGGAACATCGCTTTGGTGTAAAGGCTAAAGAAACTATAAAGATGTTAAAAGAAACAATTGATGTCTTGTCTATGACGGCAACTCCAATACCAAGAACATTACATATGTCAATGGTTGGAATAAGAGGGATGAGTACTTTAACAGAGCCACCAGTTGAAAGACTACCAATACACACATATGTTATTGAGTATGACGAAAATGTTATACAAAATGCAATAGAAAAAGAACTAGATAGAGATGGACAAGTATTTTATATAAACAATAGAATAGATAATATTGAAGGTGTTGCAGAAAAGGTTAGAAATTTAGTACCATATGCTAAGGTAGCATTTGCACATGGAAGAATGGAGCCAAAGCAAATTGAAGATATTATGCTTTCTTTCATAAACCATGAAATAGATATTTTGGTATGTACTACAATATTAGAATCTGGAATAGATATTCCAAATGCTAATACAATAATCATAGAAAATGCGGATAAGTTAGGCTTAGCACAACTATATCAAATAAGAGGAAGAGTAGGGCGTTCAAGTAAGCTTGCATATGCATATGTTACATACAAAAAAGATAAAATATTATCTGAAGTTTCAGAAAAAAGACTTAAAGCTATAAAAGACTTTACTGAATTTGGTAGCGGCTTTAAAATAGCATTAAGGGATTTAGAGATAAGAGGAGCTGGAAACTTACTTGGAAAAGAACAACATCGGACATATGGCAAAAGTCGGATATGATATGTATCTTGCAATGCTTGAAAGAGCTGTAAATAAATTAAAAAATGGTGAAGAAATGAAACCTGAACAAGATGAAAAAGAGGTAAAAATAGATTTAGGAGTATCTGCATACATTAGTGATAGTTATATAAAAGACCCAATTTCTAAAATAGCAATGTATCAAAAAATTTCAAATATTGAAAATAAAGAGGATATGATGGATGTTATTGATGAACTTTTAGATAGATATGGAAACATACCTCAAGAAACAGAGAATTTAATAAAAATAGTTGAAGTTAGAAATATGTGTAAAAAACTTAATATAACTAAAATTTTTGAATACCAAAATGTTATTAAAATAGAGCCAAATAATTTAAGAATTAATTTGACAAACGTAAAAAATAATGATATACTACTTACTGTGCAGTTAGAATTAGAAAAAATTTTAAAAGAAAAGGGGAAGAAAAATGAGTAAAGAAAAAAAAGAAGAAGTAAAAGCAAAAGTAAAAACTGAAACTAAAAACGAAGTAAAAAAAGACGAAAAAGAAGTAAAAGCATTACAAAAGAAAATTAAGAAACCAAATGCTGAAAAAGTTGTAATTTTATCAATTGTAATAGGTGTACTTGTAATTGCTTTCGGACTTTTTGGTTTTTATTATTACAACACAAATGCAAAAGCTGTTGCTACTTTCGATGGTGGAAAAGTAACTACAGCAGATTATACAGTATATTATAAAGTGTTTGCACCAATGCTTCAATATTATAGATATCCTGAATCTATAATTCCAGAACAAATAGCAAACAAAGCTGGTATTGATATGATAATATTAAAACAAGCTAAAGAAGCAAATGTAAAACTTTCAGATGAAGATAAGAAAAAAGTTGATGACATATTTGCAGATGAATCACAAGTTAAAAAATTTGTTGAAGAAGGAATAGATGTTGCAAAGATGAAACAACTTTATTATAACGATTATACTATAACAGCATATATTGAAAAAATGAAAGAAGAAGCTGATGATGCTAAAGTTTTAGAATATATTAAAAAGACAGCTGGAGACGATGCAGATCTTAACGAATATGACACATCTCATATATTATTTAAAACAGTAGATGATAGTGGAAATGAGTTATCTGATGAAGAGAAAGCTAAAGTAGAAGAAAAAGCTAAAGCAGCTTTAGCACGTGCACTAGCAGGAGAAGATTTTGCTGCACTTGCAAAAGAATTATCTGAAGATACTGGTACTAAAGAAAATGGTGGACAGTACAAAATGTACATGGATGGCAATACATATACAGAATATGCTGATGCAGTTAAAAACTTAGAAGTTGGTGCTATAACAACAACTTTAGTAAAATCACAATCAGGTTACCACATTATAAAATTAAATGCAAAAACAGAAAATGGTAGAGCTCATAACGATACAGAAAGAGAAGCTTATGTTGATGAAGATATCAATAATTTAAGTACTACTAAAAATCTTAAAATAAACAATGACTACTTAACAAAATTAGTAGAAAAAATTACTGGAAAAACAGCATCTGATGATACTGATACAACTGATAGCACAACAACAGATGATAATACAACTAATACAGATGAAAATACAACTACAAATGAGACTTCTACAGCTCAATAAAATTTAGGAGATAATTTATGGATACAATTATTAGTAAATCTAATGAGAAAGTTAAGTATATAAAAAGTCTAAACGAAAAGAAATTCAGACGGAAAATACCAAGCTTTTTACATAGAGGGAATAAAAGTTGTAGACGAAATATTAAATAGTAAAAAAGCGATAGACATTTTGTTTATCGCTTATTCTAAAGAACTTTTAATCTCATCTAATGGTGGAGAAACTTTATTAAAAAAAATTGAAAGCAAAAAAGGAAAAATAGAGTTAATAGAATTTAGCAAAAATGTTTTTGAATATATAGTAGATACTAAAACACCTCAGGGAGTTTTGGCAGTATTGAAAATACCAAGTAATGCAAAAAGTAGAGAGGTAGCTGAAACTCTTGATTATAATGCAAGCTATGTTATTATAGATAAAGTGCAAGACGCAGGTAATTTAGGAACAATTATACGTACAGCAGAAGCTTTTGATATAAAAAACATAATTTGTTTAGAAGGAACAACTGATGCATATTCACAAAAAGTAATACGTTCTTCTATGGGGTCTATTGTAAGGGAAAATATATTATATTTTGATTTAGAAAATTTTGAAAAAATAATAAAAAAATTAAAAGAAAATGGATACCAAATATATGCAACGTCTCTTGAAAAAAGCGATAATTTAGAAGAGATTAATATAACAAGAAAAACTATTTTTGTGCTCGGAAACGAAGCAAATGGCGTAAGTAAAGAGGTTAAAGAGTTGGCAGATAAAAATGTAAAAATACCAATGACAAATAATACAGATTCTTTAAATGTTGGAATTGCTTCAGGAATTTTAATGTATAAACAGTATATAGCTAAAAATTCAAATTAAAATATATAAATGAAATAAATATAAAAATCAAAAAAATTTAAAAATATGTATAGAGTTAAAAAAATCGTACATAATAATAGTAATATATCAATTATGATATATTAAATATACATACCGCTTAATTTTCTATACTAATTTATAGGATATTTTCGGTGAAAGTATGGGTAGATGTTCTCTTATTTACTCATACTTTATTTTTTTGTATAAATTTTATTAAATTACACAATATATAACTAGACAAATAATTTTATTTGTTAGGAGGTTTTTTAATGAAAGCTTTAAATAGTATAATTTTAGCTTTAGTAATTATCGGTGCAATTAACTGGGGATGCGTTGGAATATTTGGCGTTGACTTAGTAGGTTCACTTTTTGGTGGTATTACATCTACAGTAAGTAGAATAATATTTACATTAGTGGGAATTGCCGGTATTTGGTCATTTACTTTCTTTAATAAAGTGGATGAAGAAGAACAAAACTAAAATTTACCAAAAAAAGAGTAAGCTAATTTATAAAAGCTTACTCTTTAAATTTTTGTATATTTCAAAAATTTTAATGCTATAATCTATTTTTTCTTCTTTTTCATCGTTGGGATTATTGGTATTGTTATCGTTATATAGTTTATCTATTCCAGGAATGATTGTGTTTAGGTTTGAAATGTTTTTAAGGTTATCTTCACTTGGCGAAATAAGTGTCCATATATTTTTTCCGTTACCAGCTCCAAGTATTATTTTTATACTATCATAATTTCCCTTATCCATGTCTAGCAAAACACTTTGCTTTTTATCATAGTACATTTTCCCTATATTTACTGATGTTCTGTAACTTAAATTATTTTTAGAAATTGTATCATCAGAAATTGTTAGTATATCTGATATATTTTCTTTTACCTTGGATATAATCTCATCTTTTGAATATATATTATTTTCTAATTCTAACTTTTTAATATATTCAGTTATATTTTCATATACTTTTAATTTTATAATTTGATCTTCTACTAAGTTACTATTAGCAATTACATGTAATCTTAAGATATTACTATTATTTTTTTCTGTTTCTTTTGTATATATATTTAGTACTATTAATGTGTTTAGTAATATGAATAAAAAAATAATAAAGGAAGGAATTAATATATTCCTGTTAAATTTTATATGTTTATTAAAAAAAGTTTCTATACTGTTTTTCATAAATTATTCACCTAGAAATATTATTGGTAAAATTTTCTAATTTAATACTAAGAATATAAAAAATAAAATGTTGTAATTTAGTATAAAATATCATAAAAAAGGAAAACAAAAATTATGTCGATTATTTCTTTTAAGTTTCAACAAAACAGTACAAAAATGTATAAAACTCGAAATTGACTTTTTAATTTTCTGGTGATAAAATTTAAGTATAATCGTAAGGGGGAACAAAAGATGAGAAAAGTAAAATTATGTTGTTTTACTGTTAATTCAACACATGCTTGTATTATTGCAAACAATTTCATAAACAGTAGATTAGATAATGTAAAAGTTATATATGTAAATGAAAAGAGTGAAAAAAGAAAATTAAAAAATATTATTTCCAAGTTCTATAAAAGAATGGATGATAAAGTATACTATACTGAATGGTTAAATGAAAAAATTACTCATGACTATGGAAATGAAACCTTCGTATTTGTTGTAAATGGAAAAGAAGATTTTATTGAACGTGTAAATAAATATCTTGAGATAAATGAATCTGTAGGATATATAATTAATTGTTATGATATATTTGATATAAAAAAAGAAGTAAAAGATATTATATCAATGCATGATTTTTATATAAACACTACAGGTATTGTAAAAAACGAGACATCAAACATATAAATCCTATAATTATACTAAATGATAGATTATGTATTAAAAGCATATAAACTATCATTTAGTATTTTTTTGAATTTAGTTATAGTTTACTTATTGCAAGTAATCTTAAAAATAATGTCAAAAAATTATCGTAAAGTTATTGCAAGCAGTTAACTTTTGATATATAATTAAAAATGTATATAAAATATTTGGTAACGAATAATATAAAT
>OIZL01001527.1_pt1 | contig 12197 bp, 8 predicted proteins | sample 1588541 | NCBI WGS metagenome assembly OIZL01 (sample SAMN03283285) | human gut metagenome | biome: human-associated habitat; material: feces | host: Homo sapiens | place: Peru | collected 2012 | reverse complement strand
AAATTATTAACAAAATCTTCTTCATACACTAATTGTATCAATATTTATTTGATAGTACAATATTTTTATGGTAATATATTATTTATGGAACAGATAGGTAGTATAATAAAGGACATCCGTAAGAAAAATAATTTAACGCAAAATGAATTTGCGTCTATTTTGGGTGTTACTTTTCAAGCTGTTTCAAAATGGGAAAATGATAAAAGTATTCCTGATATTACCATTTTAAAAGATATATCAAATAAATTTAATGTTGATTTAAACTATTTGATTAGTGGTAAGAAAGTAAATATAAATAAAAAATCATTTTTCAAAAAAAATATGATAATTATTACAGTTATTGTATTTATAATCATAAGTGTTTGTGTATTTTTATTTTTCCATAAACATAATTATGAATTTAAAACTTTAAATGGACAAACAAAAGATATTAATGTATCGGGTAGTGTAACATATGATGATAATAAATCATCAATATATTTAAATGTAGATTATAATGCAAATGATGAAAATAAATATAACTATATAAAATGCACTTTATATGAAAAACATGAAGATATCTTAAATATTATATCTGAAAAAATTTATGATGATAGTGTTAAAGTATCTTTAAAAGAGTATTTAAAAATGATATCTTTTGTAATAAATGATTATTCACCATCATGTAAGTATTTTAAAGATAGCACTTTATATTTAGAAATTAGTGCAAAAATTGATGATGAAAAAAGTGTAACATACAGCATTCCAATAACGTTTGAAAACTGTTAATATTTGGTATTTGGTTTACAAAATTTGACGTTTTGCATAAAATATGCTATAATTATTTTGTTATTCAGGGGGAAAGAATGAATAAAAATGATTATGTCCTCCATAATATATGGAGAATGAATAAAAAGAAAAATAATAAAATAAATATAAATAAAATAACTAATATTGGAATAGCATTATGTATGATGTTTACGGTAATTTTTGCACCAAGTATGCAAAGAGTAAAGGTAGTAGATACTTCTTCACTTGCTTTTGACTCATATAATGAAAATATTACTAAAGATGATAAAATAAATTATATATTAAGTAAATATAAATTGAGTAAAAATGAATTTAATGTATTAAGTGCTATAGTTCTATCTGAGGCTCAAAGTAATTCTTATGAAGATGCTTATGCCGTAATTAATACAATATATAATAGAACTCATGCGAAAAACTGGGTAAGAAGTTGCAGTAGTTATTTTGGTAAAAATAATGGACAAAGTTTATATTATCAAGCAATTATGCCTAACCAATTTGTTGTTTATCAGCATGGCACTTATACTAAATATTTAAATAGAACTGATTTAAATGGTTATAATGCTATAATTGACTTTCTATATGACGAAAAAATAATGCATAACTATTTATCATTTAGAGCAAATAACATAGTTATTACTGGCTCAGAAAAATTTAGTAATATGGGGAATAATTATTTTAATATTTTAAAGGAAGATAATAAGTTGTAATCTTCCTTTTTTGTCACTTAAAAGTCATTTAGTTTTAGTAAAATATATTTGTATAAACGTGTTTTATATAATATAATTTATGTAGGAGGATTTATATGAATGATAAACCAATACTTAGTTTAAAAAAAGTTAGTAAATTTTATTATAACAAAGGTCTTGTTGCATCAGGGTTTAGTAAAATATCTTTAGATTTTTATTTAGGAGAATTTGTTGTAATAACTGGAGAAAGTGGATGTGGAAAAAGTACTCTTTTAAATGTATTATCAGGTCTTGATACATATGAAGAAGGAGAAATGTATATTAATGGCATGGAAACAAGTCATTATAGTAATGAGGAAGCAGAGCATTATCGTAAAAGTTATATAGGTAATATATTTCAATCATTTAATTTAGTAAGTAGTTATACAGTGTATCAGAATATTGAGTTAGTTCTTTTGTTAAATGGTTTTAAGAAAAAAGATATTAAAAATAAAGTTATTGAATTAATTAAGGAAGTAGATTTATACAAATATAGAAATAGTAAAGTTTCTCATTTATCTGGTGGACAAAAACAAAGAGTAGCTATTGCTAGAGCACTTGCTAAAGATGTACCTATAATAATCGCGGATGAACCTACAGGTAATCTTGATCGAAGAAGTGCAGCATCTATAATGAAACTTCTTGCAAAAGTAGCAAAAGACAAACTTGTAATTGTAGTAACTCATAATTATGAAGATGTTGAGGATCTTGCTACTCGTAAAATTGAAATGCATGATGGAAAAGTTCGTGAGGATATAACAATTAAACCTTATGAAGAAAGTAAAGCAAGTCTTCATGAATATAAAAATATTAGTTTTTTAAATAAAATTAGACTTGGAGTAAGAAATACATTTAATTTACCTATGAAGTTTATTTTACTTTTAATGGTGTTCTTATTAATCACTTTTGCTTTTTTAGGAATATATTCTTCGTTTAGAAAAGCAGAGTATGAAGAAAATAAAAATGGTTATAATTATTATTTTAGTGATTTGTCTGATGAAAGAATTGTAATTAAAAAAAGTGATAATAGTGTAATTACAAATGAAGAATTAGATAAAATAAGTAAACTTGATTATGTAAAATCAGTAGTAAAGGATGATATAATTTTAGATACTACATATAGTTTAACTGATGATAATACTTTTTGGTTTTATGGTAATGTAAAAAGTATACGTGAATTAAAATCTAAAATTGATGGTCAAAAACCTATTAATGATAATGAAATAGTACTTGAAACTAATAAAAATAATTATTATGTTTCAACTTTAAAAGAAAAGTTAAAAGAAACAAAACTTAGTTTAAAAAATACAGATAATATATCAAGTTCAAATAAAGATTTAAAAGTAACAGGATTTGTTCTTAAAGATAAGGAATATGATAATGATATTTTTTATGTTAGTGATGATGTATTAGAAAAAATTAAAATAAATAGTTATGAAAACTATAGTAAGGTTACAATTACCTTAAATAATCAAAAAGTAGATTTACTTTATAGTGTTAGTGATAAAGTACCTAAAGGAAAAGCTATTGTTCCATATGAACTAAATGCAATGTGTAAATATGGTTGGTGTAAAAATAATATATTAAATATTAATGTTAAAAATATTTATTATGAAAATAATATAGATTTAGAAATTAGTGATATGTATTTGAAATATAATTTTGAAAACCTAACAGGTGTAAAAGATTATGAAAATAATAACTCTGTAATATATATTTCAAAAGAGGATTATTTATCTTTATTTAATATGGGAACTTATCAATCATCAATTTATTTGAAAGATGTAAAGAATATTCCCGAGGCTAAAGATTATCTTGAAACAAATGGATTTAAACCATTATTTATTAAAGATGCTAAAATAAATTATTCAAATGGTGTTCTCGAAGTAATTAAAATATTTAAGTTGATAGTTATGACTATTATATTTATTGTACTTTTCTTTATAGCATATTTTGTTATTAGATTAATTGAAAAATCAAGAAATGTCTATTATGCAACATTAAGAATTCTTGGAGCAACTAAAAAAGTATTAAAGAATTTAATTAATATTGAATTATTTTTAATATATCATATTGCTTTTGCTTTAATACTAGGATTATGTATTTTAGTTAAGAATAATATTATTGTTAATAATAATTTATATGATATGGTTAAATATCTTGGTATAAAAGACTATATTTTTGTATATGTTATATGTTTTGTAATGAGCATTCTTATATCATTTAGATATTCAAGAAAACTATTTAATTCATCAGCGATGAAAACTTATAGGGAGGAGGCAGAGTAATGATAAAATTAGAAAAAGTAAATAAATACTTTAATAAAAATAAAAAGAATGAAATTCATGTTATTGATAATACCTCCGTTAGTTTTGATTCTACTGGACTTGTATGTCTTTTGGGACCAAGTGGATGTGGAAAAACAACTCTTCTTAATGTTATTGGTGGACTTGATAAAGTAAAAAGTGGTAAGATTTATGTAAATGGTAAGAAAATTACTAAGAAAAGTACATACTATGTAGATAGAGAAAGAAATTTAAATATTGGATATATTTTTCAAAATTATAATTTATTAGAAAACTTAACTGTATTTGATAATGTTGCTATAGCTCTTAAAATGGTTGGTGTAAAAAATAAAAAGGAAATTGAAAAAAGAGTTAATTTTGTATTAGAAACCTTAAAGATTTATAGATATAGAAATAGACCAGCAGGAATGCTTTCTGGAGGAGAAAAACAAAGAGTTGCTATAGCAAGAGCAATTGTAAAAAATCCTAATATTTTATTATGTGATGAACCTACAGGAAACCTTGATAGTCAAAATACACTTGAAATAATGAATATTATTAAATCAATATCTAAAAATAGATTAGTAATTTTAGTAACACATGAAAATGATATAGCAAAATTTTATGCAGATAGAATAATTGAGGTTTCTGATGGTAAAATCGTAAAAGATTATGAGAATAGTTATGAAGGATCACTTGATTATAAAATAGATAATAAAATCTATTTAAAAGATTTTAAAACTAAAGAGGAAAATGGTAATATAACATTATATTTTGATAATAAGATTAAATCTAATATAACAATAATTGCTAAAAATAATAATATTTATATTAAAACAAATGGTAGTGAAAAAATTGAGGTTGTTGATGAAAACTCTAATATTGAACTAATAAACGATCATTATAAACAAATAGATAAATCAATTTATGAAAAATATGAATTTGATTTTAAGAATATTGAAACTACTAAACATAAGTATAGTTCTATATTTAATGTATTTAAAGTAATATTTTTAGGTTTTAAAAAGATACTTGATTATTCCTTTATTAAAAAATTATTATTACTAGGTTTTTTAGCCTCTGGAGCATTTATTATGTATGCTGTAAGTAATACTTTAGGAATACTTAATGTAAAGGACAGTTACTTTATTGAAAAAAATAAAAATTATCTTGAAGTGAAAATGCAAAAAATAAATATAGATAATTTTGAAAAATATGAAACATTAAATGGAATAGATTATATTTTACCTGGCAGTGGAAATGCAAATTTTAAAATTACATTTGATAATTATTATCAAACTAAAAATGCTAGTTCAACTATCTCTGGTACATTAGTTAATAAAAATTATATAAATGATTCTGATATAATTTATGGTAAAAAAACAGATAATGATTTTGATATAGTTGTGGATAAATCAACACTTAATAATTTATTTACAGGTGAAGAAAAAATAGGTATTCAAACTGGTTATTCAGTTCAAGATTTAATTGGATATAAGGTTAATTGTGGTGATTTAATATTTACTATCACAGGTATTACTGATATTGGTGATTATAGCATTTTTACAAATAAAAAATACATGATTGATATATTATATAATAGTTTAGGTACTAATGAAACTATGGTTTTCGATGCTGAAACAAGTGATAAATATTTAAATTATAAATTAATTGATAATTTGAGTATTAAAAAAGGTAGACTTCCAGAAAATGATTATGAAGTTGTTATTAATATTAATAAAGAAATAGATAACCCACTTAATAGTAAACTAGAAAATAAAATCAATAATCAAAAATTAACTGTTGTTGGTTATTATGATGGAAAAAATATGCTTGTTAATGAAAATATGATTAAATATGAGTTAATAAGTAAATCTAAAAACTTAACTATAATGCCAAGTGATAGTGAAATTGCTATTGAAAGCTTAAATAATGAAAATTTAAATGTTGTAAAATCTTATGAAAATGCTAAAGAAAAATATTTAGATTCAAGGGAAACTGTTGTAAAATCTGGTCTTATTGCATCCGGAGTAATACTATTTATTTCCTTTGTAGAGATATATTTAATGATACGTTCTTCATATCTTTCAAGAATTAAAGAAATAGGTATTTATAGAGCAATAGGTACTAAAAAAAGTGATATTTATAAATTGTTTTATGGAGAAATTATTGCAATTACAACTGTTGCATCACTTCCTGGTATTTTATTTACAACTTATGCTTTAAAAACACTTCAGACAATAAGTTATTTTGAAAAAAATTATTTGGTAAATCCATTTACAATTATATTAAGTATTGTTATTGTATACTTATTTAACATAATCGTAGGACTTTTACCAATTATGAAAATTGTTTCAAAAACTCCTGCTTCAATACTAGCAAGAAAAGATGTAGATTAGCTATATCTTTTTTTATGCATTAAAAACCTTAATATAATAATTTGTTTACAAAAAAGGCAAAAAGTATATCGTAATGTGTAAAGTATTGTCAAATAAGTTTGTTAATATTTAACTAGTGTTATATAATTATACTAGGTGATAAAAAATATGAGAAATGTAGGAACAGTAGTAAGGGGAATAAGAACTCCTGTAATTAAAGAAAATTCTAATTTAGAGGACATTGTTGTAGATAGTCTTATGAAAGCTAGTGAAACTGATAATTTTACTTTTCACGATAAAGATATAGTTGCAGTAACTGAAGCAGTAGTCGGTATAGCAATGGGAAACTATGTTACTGTCGATGAAATAGCTAAAGATATTAAAACAAAGTTTAATACAAATCATATAGGTGTAGTATTTCCAATTCTTTCAAGAAATAGATTTGCTGTACTTTTATCCGCAATAGCAAGAGCAATGGACAAAATAACTTTACAAATATCTTATCCATCAGATGAAGTAGGTAATGATATACTTGATAAACAAAAATTAAAGGAAAGTGGTATAAACCCTTATACTGATGTTATTGATGAAAAAACATATTATGAAAAATTTGGCGATTTTAAGCATATTTTTACAGGTGTAAATATGGTTGATTTCTATAAAGATTTAGTTAAAAAAGAAGGATGTGAAATAGAAATTATTTTAGCAAATGATCCTAAAAAGATTTTAAATTATGAAAAAGATGTACTTGTTTGTGATATTCATACTAGATTTGAAACTAAAAAAACATTAAAGAGTAGTTCTACAGGCATTATTTTAGGTCTTGATGATATTTTAACTAGTCCAGTTGATGGAAGTGGATGTAATGAAAAATATGGATTACTTGGCTCTAATCGTTCTACTGAAGAAAGAGTAAAATTATTTCCAAGTAATGCACAAGGTTTAGTTGATAATATTCAAAGAAAATTATATGAAAAAACTGGTAAAAACATTGAAGTAATGATTTATGGTGATGGTGCATTTAAAGACCCTATAGGTGGAATATGGGAACTTGCTGATCCAGTGGTATCACCATATTATACTAAAGGACTTGAGGGAAGTCCTAATGAAATAAAACTTAAATACATATCTGATAATAAATTCAGTAATTTAAGTGGTGAACAGTTAAATGAAGCTATTAAAAATGAAATTAGAACTAAAGATTCTAATCTTAAAGGAACAATTGCATCACAGGGAACAACACCTCGTAGATATGTTGATTTAATAGGTTCTTTATGTGATTTAACTTCAGGTTCTGGTGATAAAGGAACTCCAGTAGTATATATTTCTGGCTATTTTGATAATTATAGTGTAGACAACTAAAATAAATTATGGTAATATGTTAATGGCTTAGCCCGTTGGTGAAGTGGTTTAACACACTGCGTTCTCAGCGCAGCATTCAGGGGTTCGAACCCCCTACGGGTTACCATTAGATAGTTTAACTCCGTTTTTACGGAGTTTTTATTTTGCTAAACACACTTTTAAACACAAAAAAAAATACAATGCAACATCAGTATATTATTTATTAAATAACTGGTGATTAAAATACATTGCATTTTAATTATTGGATTCCCTTAAATAAAACAATAATTAATAGTCATATTTTTATTTGTTTTCAATTTTTTTTAATTCTTCTTTTTCAATTTCATGAATTGATTTTTCAGGTGTTGGTAATTTTTCAGGTGTAGTACCACCAACTTTAATAATTGTATTTCTTATCGCTTGTCCTACCATATGATGAGTATTACAAGCATTTTTTTCTCCAGTAATATTATTGTTCTTAATTACTTCATCTGTTTGGGTAATTCTAAATAAATTTGCTGCTAATTCATTACTGCCCATATGGTCTAGTATTTCTTCTTTGTTAGGGTCAATACCTTTTCTTTTTGCAATATCTTTTGCTGTTTCTCCACCATATAGTCCTTTATAACCATAATCATTAAACTTTGCATAATTATTTACACCTGCTTTTTTCGCAGTATCAAATAAGTATTTATTTTTGTTTTTAATGTTTATTCGTGTATATAACCTTTTCTCATCTTCATTTAGTTTATTATATTCTTCTTGGTTTAATTCCATTCTTCTTGTTTGAACAGCAAAATAAGTTTGACCTAATGCAACGGATTTGTGTCTTACTGGACTTGCGTTTTGAACTATAAGATAACAAGCGTATCTACTTAATTTGTAATCTATAATCTCTTTTGTTGTTGCACCAGATTTTACGATTTTCCCCTTAACGGGAAAATGGTCATCAACATTAAATCCGCTTAAATTACAACTTATCTTTGCCTTATTTATTACTTTTACAAAATGTTCCCATTTGCTATATTCGAGAGCTGGCATTAATTCTCTGGCTTCCCAATATTCACTACCTAATTCATCAATATGTTTAATGTCATCGAATATTTTTTCTTTGTATTCTTCTAATTCATTATTTTCTTTAACTTCAACATTCATTCATAAATTTCTCCTTTCATATTTTGCTTTAAAATAAAATAGAGGTACATATAATGAAGTACAACAATTTCAATATATTACCTAAAAATTGGAATATAGATATTGCATTGTATTTCTTTCTAATTTAGAGTTATTTTTAGCTTTCTTGTACCCACTAAAATATTTAACATTTTATTTGTAAAAATTTCGTTGTTTACTATATTATTTTAATTTCTTTTATAAACAAATTGTACACTAAAAATTAACTTTTTTCAATATTTTTTTTTGCAAATTATCAATGAATTATTGGAGCAAAAATTAATAATTTTGTTGATATAAAAATTCATTAGAAAAGACTTAAATATCAAATAAAAAAAGATGCTATTTTCTAGCATCAAATTTCTTTCTAAGTTCTGTATTTAAAATTTTCTTTCTCATTCTTAAATGATGAGGAGTAATTTCAACAAGTTCATCTTGATTAATAAAGTCAAGTGCAGATTCTAAAGTGAATATTCTAGGTCTTTTAAGTACTACTGTTTTATCAGCATAAGCACTTCTTGTGTTTGTAAGTTCTTTTCCTTTAACAACATTTACAGCTAGATCAACATCCTTATTACATTCACCAACTATCATACCTTCATAAACTTCTTCATTTGGTTCAACAAACATTGTTCCACGGTCCTCAAGGCCACCAAGAGAATAAGCAGTTGCTTTTCCTTCCATGCTAGCAACAAGAACTCCTAGTTTTCTTTCACCTATATTTATATTTTCAACAGGTTTAAATTCAGTAAATGTATGGTTCATTATACCATAACCTTTAGTTAGAGTCATAAAGTTAGTTGGAAAACCAATAAGTCCACGTGATGGAATTTCATAATTAATTCTAATTAAGTTTCCTAAATGAGTCATATTACCCATTATGGCACCTCTTTGAGATAGTTCTTCGAAAACTCCACCCATATATTCATCAGTTATTTCTATTTGTAAATCTTCATAAGGTTCACATTTTACACCATTTATTTCTTTAATAATAACTTTTGGTTTAGAAACCTCAAGTTCGAAACCTTCACGTCGCATATTTTCAATTAAGATAGAAAGGTGTAGTTCACCACGTCCTAATACCATAAAGTTTTCACTATCAATTTGTTCAACTTTTAAACTTACATCTCTTTGAGTTTCTTTGAATAATCTTTCACCAATTTTTCTTGATGTTAAGATTTTACCATCCTTTCCAGAGAAAGGCGAAGTATTAACTCCAAAAGTCATTTGAAGTGTTGGTTCATCAATATGAAGTATTGGTAAAGCATTATGATTACCAACTTCAGTTAAAGTTTCCCCAACTGAAATGTCCTCGAGTCCCGCAACAGCAACTATATCTCCGACTGTGGCACTTTCAATTTCTATCCTTTTTAATCCAACATAACCAAATAATTTTTGAACTCTAAAACTTTTTTCAGTACCATCAAGTCTTATACAGTTAACCATTTGACCAACTTTAATTTTACCATTAAATACTTTACCAACACCAATTCTTCCTACGTAATCATTGTAGTCAAGTAGGGCAGGTTGAAATTGAAGTGGAGCATTTTCATCTCCCGTAGGTTCTGGTATTTCAGAAACAATTAAATCCATAAGTGGTTTGAAACCTTTTTCTTGATCTGCAGGGTTATTTGAAAGAGAACTTGTTCCATTAGCGGCACTTGTATAAACTGTTTTAAATTCTATTTGTTCATCAGTAGCACCAAGTTCAATAAATAATTCAAGTACCTCATCAACTACAGAGGTAACTCTTTGAGTTGGTTTATCAACTTTATTAATAACAACAATTGGTTTACAACCAGATTCTAAAGCCTTTTTTAAAACAAATCTTGTCTGAGGCATAGGTCCTTCATAAGCATCCACTACTAAAAGAACTCCATCAACCATTTTCATAATTCTTTCAACTTCACCACCAAAGTCAGCATGACCTGGAGTATCTAAAATATTAATTTTATAGCCATCATAGTCAACTGATGTTGTTTTAGCAAGTATTGTAATACCTCTTTCTTTTTCAATATCATTTGTATCCATGCTTAAATTACTAATATCTTCATTTTCTCTAAATGTATGAGTGTATTTAATAATTTCATCAACCAAAGTAGTCTTACCGTGGTCTACATGGGCAATAATTGCAATATTTCTTTTTTTCATAAAATAAATCACACCTTTTTTTCTTTTGGTATTATAGCACTAAATACTTTAAATAATCAATATAAAATGCATATTTTTATTTGTTAAACAGATTTTTTATGGTACAATATCTTTAGAAAGTAATTAAATAATTATTTGTGAGGTTTTTATGAAAGAAGTCACTAAAGAAATGATTAAAATTTTTAAACTAAAAAAATGGGGATGTGACTTTATGGGGTATGAATTTAAAAATCCAAGTGAACTTAGTTTTCATCATTTAATAGTTGCTAGAAAAGATTCTCAAATATTAGGAATAGGCGATGGTTATCTATTTTGGAACGGAGTAATACTTAGACAAAAAACTTCTCATGATTATCTTCATTTAATAGAAAGAATAGATCGTGATCGATTTAACTATATAACATGTCAAATGATAGATGAAAATCTTGCAAATATGTTATTATATGATAGTTTAGTAAAAATCAATGATTGTTTAGAGGGATTTGAAAAAGAACATTGTGGTCATAGTAATAAAAAGCACCCTAAAGATCCACTTATTAAAGAAGAATATACCCGAAGACTTATAAAAAGATAATTTATAACTTGTAAAGATTATTGTGATAAAAAGTTCAATAAAAATACTTGCTTTTTATAGATTAATATAGTATATTATATGTGAACACGAAAAAGTGTTTTTTTATTGGAGGAAATAATGACAAAAGAAAATGAAAAAACAAAGAACGTAAAAAAGGTTAAAACAGTAAAGAAAGAAAATTCTAAATCACCAAAAGAAAGTTATTTAAAAGGTGTAAAAAAAGAAATGAAACTTGTTAAATGGCCAAGTTTCAAAGAAGTTGTTAAGTATACTATAGCAACTGTTGTATTATGTCTTGTTGTATGTGGATTTTTCTTATTACTTAATTTATTATTATCTTTAGTGAAAGGTTGGGTTAAATAATGGAAGAAGCAAAAAAAGGAGACTGTGGAAGATTTGCTCCAGGTTTGCCTAAAATTAATGATGGTCAACAGCTATTTGTTCTTAATGGATTAAGCAAATTGGCTCCGAATGGTAAAATGGCGATAATTCAAGATGCATCGCCGTTATATGCAGGTGATGCTGGAAGCGGATCATCAAATATAAGACAATATATTTTAGAGAATGATTGGCTTGATGCAATAATAAGACTTTCAACAAGTCAATTTATGAATACACCTATAGGTACATACATTTGGGTGATTTCCAAGAATAAACCAGATTATCGAGTTGGGAAGGTCCAATTAATAGATGCATCAGAATGTTATAAAGTTCGGCGTCGCCCAATCGGGAAAAAACGAAATGATATAACGACTGAGTGCGCAAAGCTTATTGTACAAGC
>OIZL01001525.1_pt1 | contig 12210 bp, 9 predicted proteins | sample 1588541 | NCBI WGS metagenome assembly OIZL01 (sample SAMN03283285) | human gut metagenome | biome: human-associated habitat; material: feces | host: Homo sapiens | place: Peru | collected 2012 | reverse complement strand
TACCATCCCGCAACCTGCGCCTGCGGGCGCGGGGACCCTATCAGTCATGGCCGATGGCCATGACAGCTTCCCCAGCGGGGAAGCCAAGGCGCTGCGGCGCGGACGGGTGGTCAATGATTATCCCTATGGCATCACGGCAACTGCGCCCCGTTCGTAGCTGCGCTCTCGGCGCGATGAGGGCATCGCGCCCTACGCAAGAACCGACCTTGGGCGCAAAAAACGACACCTCAAGCGTAGGGGCCGATGCCCTCATCGGCCCGTTGCAGACACTATCGACTTCGTTCGTAGGGCGGGGTGTCCTCACCCCGCCGCTTGCAGGCAGTTCGTTCCCGGGTATTGGGGGAGTTTTTTGGGGGAGCTTGTCAAAATGCTTGCAATATGGGAACTGATGCGATATAATTAAAATGGCAAGTACCAAAAAAGAAATTTACCAAAAACAGAAAGAGGAGTGAAACGGATGGTTTGCAAGAAATGCGGCGCCACCTTGAATGAGGGCGTGCGGTTCTGCACGCAGTGCGGCGCGAAGGTCGAGGCCGACGAGCCGGTGGCTGCTGCGGAAGAAACACCCGTAACGACGGAAGCACCCGTGAAAGCGCCGGAACCGGCTGCTGCGGCGGAGCAGCCCGTAGAGGAAGCGCAAGCGCCGGAGGCCGAGGCTGCCGCGCCGGAAGCGCCCGCTGCGGAAGCACCTGCGGTCGAGCCGGGCGTTGAAGCGGCGGAGATCGCGGAGGCGGTCGTTGCCGAGGATACGGACGTGACCGAGGCCGAGGCGACGGAGCCGGTGGCCGACGCGGTCGAGATCGCGGAAGCGGTCGCGACCGGGGAAACGGAGCCGGAAACGCCTGTGCCGCCCACGAATTGCGCCGTTTGCGGCGCGGAATTGACGGCGGGGGTCCAGTTCTGCCCCTCCTGCGGTACGCCCGTGCCGCAGCCTGCACCGAAAAAGCGGAAAATCTGGCCGTGGCTCGTCGGCGCTGCCGCGCTTGTCGCCCTGTGCGTCGTGCTGGTGGTCTGCCTGCTGCTGCCAAAGAAGAGTCCGCTTGAGAAGCTGGGCGATGCCGTAGTCAAGTCTTTCGAGTCCGACAATTTCAGCGGTTCCATCTCGGTTTCCAGCGGTACCCTCGTGCAGGTCGGCCTCAGCTATCAGCTCGACAAAAACGACGGCAACCTTGCAATTGTACTTGATGATGGCGCCGGAAGCACGATCGCCTTCTATAACGGTTATCAGCTCTATCGCATCGAGGGCTATGGCTCGTTCAAGCAGGAGCTGGACGAGGAAGCAAAGCAGGCGATGCAGGCGTTCAATTCCGGGAAGATGAACGAAGCGAAGGTTGAGGTCTACGACCTGGAGGACTTCGATATCCGTGAGCTTCTGGAGCAGAGCGATCCCTCCGGCGAGGTGATGGCGATGCTGGAAGAGGGCATGGACCTTGATGTTCTGAACGAGTGCATCCGCAGCATGGCGGAGAAGTTTGAGGATGAGGAATGGCGCAACGAGCATCTTACCTCCGAGATCACGGAGGCGGACGGCGTTACGACCTACAGACTCACGATCGACACGCGGCTGCTGCGCGGCCTGCTGGAGCTGCTGGAGCCTGCGTTCCGCGACCCGGCGGATTATCAGGAGGGCATGGATGCGCTGAACGATCTGGACGAGGAAGCGTTCAGCCTCAGCCTCGTTGCCACGACCGACGGTGAGTATCTGACGAGCGTTGGCATTGACATCGTTGTGGAGGGCAGACCGGTTACGTTGAGCATGACCTTCGGGGACTTCAACGCTGCTGCGCTGGACATCGAGCAGCTCGACGCTTGGCTGGCCGAGGCCGAGGAGTAAACCAATTATTGCATCCGGTAATCCGGGGCGGATCACGACGATCCGCCCCGGAATTTTTGCAGAAGGGGGGAGCTTTGCGCGGTCAATTCGCGCTCCACCTGAAAGTCTGCTGATTTTCCCTTGCATTTTTGCCGAAAAAATGGTATTGTGTATGTGTGAAAATATCCATGAAACGGGAGGGATTTTTTATGAAAAAACTGACAGGCTCCATTGTTGCGCTAGTGACTCCCTTCAACGCCGACGGCTCGGTCGATCTCGGCCGCGTGCGCGAGCTGGTCGATTGGCACATCGCCAACCATACCGACGGCATCGTCGTCCTCGGCACGACCGGCGAAACGGCCTCCACCACGCTGGAGGAGGACATCCGCACCGTCGAAACCGTCATTTTGCAGGCCAACCACCGCATTCCCATCATTGCGGGTGCCGGCTCGAACTCCAGCGAAACGCAGAAGCACAAGAGCGTCATCTATTCCCAGATGGGCGCCGACGCGCTGCTTTGCATCAGCCCGTACTATGTAAAAACGAACGAGGAAGGTATGTATCGCCACTTTATGATGTCTGCTGACGCAGCATCGTCGCCGATCATTCTCTATAATGTCCCCGGCCGCACCGGCTGCAAGATCTCGCCCGATGTGGTCCGCCGCCTGTCCGTGCATCCGAACGTCATGGGCATCAAGGAGGCCAGCGGCGATATGAGCTACGCGATGCAGATCGCGCGGTATCTGTCCGACGATTTTGTCATGTATTCCGGCAACGACGACATCACCATCCCGCTGCTGTCCGTCGGCGCGTCGGGCGTGATCTCCGTCTGGGCGAACATCATGCCGAAGGAAGTGCATGACATGGTCGCCAACTGGCTGGCCGGGCAGCACGACAAGGCGCTGGCCGAGCAGCTCCGCTGCCTCGACCTCATCAACGGCCTGTTCATGGAGGTCAACCCCATCCCCGTCAAGGAAGCGATGAACCTGATGGGCCTCAAGGGGGGGTATTTCCGGATGCCGATGTACCCGATGACGGACGAGCATCGCGCAAAGCTGGCCAAGCTCATGCGCGAGGTCGGCCTGCCCGTGCGGGAGGACGTGTAAATGAAGCTGTTTCTGAGCGGCTACGGACGGATGGGCCATATGGTCGAGTCGCTGGCGCTCGAACGCGGTTGGGAAATCGTCGGCCGCGCCGATGTGACGACCCCGGAGGTCTACGGGACTGCACCCAAGGCCGACGTCTGCATCGATTTTTCGGGCGTCGGGGCGCTGCCGCTGCTGGCCGACTATATCCGCCGGACGAAAACGCCCCTTCTGAGCGGCACGACGGGCTTCACCGATCCGGATTTTGCCGTGTTACAAGAATTATCGACCCTCGTCCCCGTGATCTGGACGGCAAATTACAGCACCGGCATCGCGGTCTTGAAGCGCATGGTGCGTGAGTTTGCGCCCGTCCTTCGCGATTGGGACAAGGAGCTGGTCGAGCTGCACCATAACCAGAAGGTCGATGCCCCCAGCGGCACGGCCAAGCAGCTTTTGCAGGAGCTGGACCCCGACGGCAGCGCGACCCCCGTCTACGGACGACAGGGCCTCTGCGGCAAGCGCAAGCCGGAGGAGATCGGCGTTTTTTCCCTGCGCGGCGGCACGGTCGCGGGGGAACACAGCGTGCTGTTCTTCGGCGAGGACGAATCGCTGGAGCTGACGCATAAAGCGCAGAGCCGCCGTGTGTTTGCCGCCGGCGCCATCCGTGCGGCACAGGCGTTGGCTGAAAAGCCCGCCGGGTATTATACCTTAGAAGAATTGATTTTTTAAGCAAAAAAAGGGAACTATTGACCATGGAAAAACTGAAACCACGAACTTTATCCGGCTTTATGGAGCTGCTCCCCGCGCCGCAGCAAAAGCTGGAACGGATGCTGGAGATTCTGCGCAAGACCTTCGCGCTCTACGGCTTTACGCCCATCGACACGCCGACCATCGAGGCGGCCGAGGTGCTGCTGGCCAAGGGCGGCGGCGAAACGGAAAAGCAGATCTACCGCTTCCAGAAGGGCGATTCCGATCTGGCCCTCCGCTTTGACCAGACCGTCCCGCTGGCGAAATACGTCGCCCTGCACGAAAACGAGCTGGCCTTCCCCTTCCGGCGCTACGCCATCGGCAAGGTCTATCGCGGCGAACGGGCGCAGCGGGGCCGCTTCCGCGAATTTTATCAGGCCGATATCGACATCATCGGCGACGGCAAGCTGAGCATCATCAACGAGGCTGAGATTCCGTCGATCATTTATAAGGTCTTTTCCGCCTTCGGCATGAAGCGCTTCTGCATCAGCGTCAATAACCGGAAAATTCTCAACGGCTTTTACGCCATTCTCGGCCTGACTGAGCAGTCCGGCGACATTATGCGCACCGTGGACAAGCTCGACAAGATCGGCCCGGAGAAGGTCAAGGCCACGCTGGTGGAAACCATCGGTGTCCCGGCGGACAAGGCCGACGAAATTTTACAGTTCATCTCCGCCACCGGCTCGAACGCGGCCGTCCTCGCGTCGCTGGAGCAGTATCGCGGCCGCGACGAGCAGTTTGACACCGGTCTTGACGAGCTGGCGACGGTGGTGCGTTACCTGTCTGCATTCGGCGTGCCGGAGGAGAACTTCGCCGTCGATCTGACCATCGCGCGCGGGCTGGATTACTACACCGGCACGGTCTATGAAACCCGGATGCTCGACCATCCGGAGATCGGCGCGATCTGCGCGGGCGGTCGGTACGACAATCTGGCCGCGTATTACACCGACCGCAGCCTGCCCGGCGTGGGCGTGGCCATCGGCCTGACGCGTCTGTTCTTCGTACTGGACGATCAGGGGCTTCTGAACCCCGACCTGCCCACTGCGCCCGCCGACTGCATGATCGTCCCGATGAGCGAGGACCTTGCGCCCGCCATCGAGCTGGCGACCTTCCTGCGCAGCCGCGGCCTGCGGACGCAGCTTTACTGCGAGCAGAAGAAATTCAAGGCGAAAATTCAGTACGCCGACAAGCTCGGCATCCGCTATGTTATCTTCCTCGGCGAGGATGAGATCGCACAGCAAAAATGCGCCGTCAAGGACCTCGCCACCGGCGAACAGCAGCTCCTGTCCTACGACGAAGCCGCCAATTTGATTTCCGCCTTCGCCCAAGCCGCCCAAAACCAACCCGTCCTCCGCGAGTGATTTTTCCCCAAGTGTACCCCAAGGATCCCTTGCTGTTTCAAATTGTTCTATAATAAAATCAAAAACCATTCCACAAAGAGAGGTAATGTCATATGTTCCAATCCCGCACCCATCACTGCGGCGAGCTACGGCTGACTGATGCAGGGAAGTCCGTGAAGCTCGTTGGCTGGATGGAAAACGTCCGCACCGTCGGCAGCAACTTTGCCTTCGTCGTCCTCCGCGACTTCTACGGCACGACGCAGATCGTCATCGAAACGGAAGAAATGATGCAGCGCATCAAGGGCCTGAATAAGGAGTCCACCATCTCCGTCGAGGGTGTCGTCCGCGAACGCGCGTCGAAGAACCCCAAGCTCCCCACCGGCGAGATCGAGGTCGTTCCCGAAAAGATCGAAATCCTCGGCCGCTGCCGCTATAACGAGCTGCCGTTTGAGATCAACCGCAGCCGCGATGCCGACGAGAGCGTCCGCCTGAAGTACCGCTATCTCGATCTGCGCAACCCGGCGGTTAAGGCAAACATCGTCCTGCGCTGTAACGTTGTCGCCGCCCTGCGCCAGGCGATGACCGAGCACGGCTTCCTGGAGATCACGACCCCGATTTTGACCGTTTCGTCCCCGGAGGGCGCGCGCGACTACCTCGTCCCCGCTCGCAAGCATCCCGGCAAGTTTTACGCCCTGCCGCAGGCCCCGCAGCAGTTCAAGCAGCTTTTGATGACCTCCGGCTTTGACCGCTATTTCCAGATCGCACCGTGCTTCCGCGACGAGGACGCCCGCGGCGACCGCAGCCCCGGCGAGTTCTATCAGCTCGATATGGAGATGGCCTTCGCCGATCAGAACGACGTTTTTGCTGTTTTAGAGGACGTGCTGCCTCCGATCTTTGCCAAGTATGGCAAGTATAACATTGCATCCACCGCGCCGTTCCGCCGCATTCCGTATCTGGAAGCGATGGAAAAGTACGGCTCGGACAAGCCCGACCTGCGCATCGACCTCGTTGTCGAGGACATGACCGCGCTCGTGCAGGGCATCGACTTTGCGCCCTTTGCCGAGGGCAACACCGTCAAGGCCATCGTCGTGGAGGGCTGTGACCTTCCCCGCAAGGCGATCGATAAGCTCGTCGCCGAGACGGAGGTCATCTCCGGCTCCAAGCCGATGTGGTTCAAGCTCGGCGCGGACGGCGAGCTGAGCGGCGGCATCGCGAAGTTCCTCGCCGACCGCAAGGACGCGGTCATCGATGCGCTGAAGCTCAAGCCCGGCTGCCTCGTCGGTGTCGCCGCGGGCAAGAAGGGCGCGGCCCAAAAGACCGCCGGCGTCCTGCGCAAGCTCCTCGGCGCGGCCGTCCCCGGCCACATGGATACCGAGCGCTACGAGTTCTGCTGGATTGTCGATTTCCCGATGTACGAAATCGGCGAGGAGTCCGGCGAGCTGGAATTCTGCCACAATCCGTTCTCCATGCCCAACGGCGGCCTCGAAATTCTCGAAAAGGCGGAGCGCGGCGAGATCGACCCCCTGACCATCAACGCGTTCCAGTACGACCTTGTCTGCAACGGCGTGGAGCTGTCCTCCGGCGCGGTCCGGAACCACGACCCGGAGATCATGATCAAGGCCTTCGAGCTGGTCCGCCTCGGCGAGGACGACGTGAAGGCGAAGTTCCCGGCCATGTACAATGCATTCTGTTACGGCGCACCTCCTCATGCCGGTATCGCGCCGGGCGTGGACCGCATGGTCATGCTGCTGGCGGGCGAGGAGTCCATCCGCGAGATCATCCCGTTCCCGATGAACAAGAATGCGCAGGATGTCATGATGGGAGCTCCTTCTGAGGTGACCGCACATCAGCTTGAGGAGCTTCATATTCAGGTGACCGGTGTGGAAGAGGAAAAGAGCGAGTAAGCATTTTCTTGACAGAAACTTTGCAGAGAATTGTTTCCTGTGCGGTTGACGAACAGCACCCGGAAACGATAGGATAAGCATCGTAAAAGGGAGTAGCTGACTGCGCGGACTTTATGTCCGGCAGGATGCGATATCGTCAGTACGGCCTTGGCCCGGTATCGCAGGTCGAAGTTTTTTCAGACAGCAAGACTTTTATTGCAGTCGCAGGACTGTAATGAAAGTCCTGCTGTTTTTTTGTATGCCGGAGGAAGCCGGCATACCGGTGCGGGACTCCGCGGAAAGGAAAACAACAATGGAACTACTTGCAGATTTGTTTGGGAATGTACGGAATCTGACCGTTCCGATAGTCCTGATGTGGATCATCGGTGCTGCTTTGATCTGGCTCGGGATTCGAAAGAAGATGGAACCGGCGCTTCTGGTCCCGATGGGCTTTGGCGCGATCTTTGTGAATCTGCCGCTGTCCGGAGCCGTGACGCAGATGCTGGACGGGGTACTGACGGAGGGGCCGCTGGATATTCTGTTTCAGTCTGGAATTTCCAACGAGCTTTTCCTGCTCCTTCTGTTTATTGGAATCGGGGCAATGATTGATTTTACGCCGCTGCTTGCCAATCCGACGATGATGCTGTTCGGTGCAGCGGCGCAGTTCGGTATTTTCTTCACTTTAAGTCTGGCCACCCTGTTCGGCTTTTCCCTGCAGGATGCGGCATCCGTCGGAATCATCGGTGCAGCGGACGGCCCGACCTCTATTTTTGTCGCAGATTATTTCTCTTCCCGGTATCTGGGCGCGATCATCGTCGCAGCGTATTCCTATATGGCACTTGTGCCGATCATTCAGCCTCCGGTTATCCGTCTGATTACCACCAAAGAGGAGCGCCGGATTCACATGGATTATCAGGGCGGAAGTGTCTCCAGAACCGCACGGATCCTGTTTCCGGTCTGCATCACGATCGTGGCGGGCCTGATTGCACCGAGAAGTGTGGCACTTGTAGGCTTTCTGATGTTCGGCAACCTGATCCGTGAGTGCGGTGTCCTGGACAGCCTTTCGGAAACGGCGCAGGGAACGCTGGCAAATCTGATCACCCTTCTTCTGGGAATCACGGTTGCTTCCCAGATGCGGGCAGAGAACTTCCTGAATGTACAGACGATTTTTATTCTGCTCCTTGGTCTGGTGGCTTTTGTTTTTGATACGGTCGGCGGTGTTCTGTTTGCCAAGCTCCTGAATCTGTTCCGGAAGAACAAGATCAATCCGATGATCGGGGCCTGCGGCATTTCCGCCTTTCCGATGTCTGCACGTGTTATCACACAGATGGGTCTGCAGGAGGATCCGACCAATGTGCTGATTATGCAGGCTACAGGAGTGAATGTCTCGGGACAGATCGCCTCGGTGATTGCGGGAGGACTTCTGCTTGGTCTGATTCCTTTGATGTAAGTGACGGATTGACAGAAACGTCAGGAGAAAAAGAAAGGAGATCTTTTCGATATGAGTCTTTTTATGGAATCCCTTCGCATTATGGGCACGGGAATGCTCGGAGTTTTTGCAGTGGCAGGTATTCTGATTGCGGTGATGAAGGTGCTCACGACTTTATTTCCCGGAAAATAAAGCCGGCTGAAGAAAGCCCGGGAGTCAGGTCAGAGAGGGAGGCTGCTGATGGGAAATGACTCGCAGACGGTCAGAACATAGCCTGCCTTTGGAGGAGCCATTTCCAGAAACGGGAGTCCTCCGATCTGAGATGCCGCAAGGCAGACGGGGCAGCGATTCAGTCCGCCGGACAGGCCTTCCCCGGTGCATTTCAGGTAGGCCTCCTTGATGGTCCAGATGCGGAAGAACAGCTTCAGCTGTTCTTCCGCATCTTTTGCATTCCGGAGAAGTGCCAGATCCTCCGGATGGAAAAAACGCTCTGCCATGGGAATGACACCGGCACGGACGGGAGTCAGCTTCTGAAGGTCCACGCCGATTTCATGCTCCGGAGAGACGGCGAGCACCAGATAATCTCCGGAGTCTGAGAAGTTGTAATGAAAAGCCGGATGGGAGGGAAGATAAGGTTTTCCTGCAGGTGTTCTCTCCTGAAGAACAGGAAACCCATTGCTGCCTGAAAAAAACGGAAAATCCGCCAGTGCCGTCTTCAGCATGAGGGGCTGCAGACGGTGAATGGCGGATTTATTATTTTCTCCCGGTTTTTGAATTTGCTTATAGTTTTCGATATATATTTTCATGATCCTGCCGGTGATGAGCGGGCAACCGGCGTTCCGGCTGTTTAGTGCTGCTCCTGTTCGCTGCTTCCGGCATCGGCGTCGGTTTCCTCCCTTTCGGGAACTTCATGGAATCGCAGAAGAACCTTCATGATGCGGTTCCTTCGGATGCCTTTGGCCTGCAGGATTGTTCCATCCTCCAGGGTGACGGATTCGCCGTCCTGAGGAATACGCTCAAGCTTTTCAATGATGAGGCCACCGATGGAATCGTAATCCTCGGAAGAGAAATTGCTGCCGAGAGCATCGTTCAGATCGATCAGCTTCATGGAGCCGTCCGCCAGGTAGGTTTTGTCGTCATATTTGCGCAGCTGGCTCTTTTCATCCTCATCGTATTCGTCGCGAATGTCACCGACAATTTCTTCCACAAGATCCTCCAGTGTAATCATGCCGACGGTATTGCCGTATTCATCCAGAACGAACGCAACGCCGAAGGAGTGCTGCTGCATCTCCTTGAGAAGGTCGGCGGTTTTTTTGTATTCATAGGTAAAATAAGAAGAGCGCAGCATCCTTCGCAGATTGAAGCGGGACGGGTCGGAGAGACTGACAAAATCCTTGATGTTCAGATGACCGATGATCTTGTCGGGGGCGTTCTTCTCATAAACCGGAATGCGCGTGAACATTTCCATCCGGAATACGGACATGACGTCGTTATAGGTGGCATCATCCGGAACACAGGACATGTCAATCCTGGGCACCATGATGTCCTTTGCAACCGCGTCGCCGAAATCAAATACATTATAAATGATCTTCTTCTCGCGTCCCTCGATGGCGCCGTCCTCCTGTCCGACCTCCACGTAGGTTTTCAGCTCGGACTCGGTGAGCTTTTGCTTCGCATTGGGATCGGTTCCTGTCAGCTTCATGATCCAGCAGGAGAGATGATCGACAACAAAGATGATCGGGGTCATGACGGTCATCAGAAGCCGAATGACCGGAGCATTCCGCATGGAAATCGAAAGCGCGTTGGTTTTGGCGCTGTTTTTCGGTGTGATTTCGCCAAAGAGAATGATCAGTATGGTTAATACAGCTGTACCTGCGGAGACCATGCTCTCGCCGAAGATACGGATAATCAGTGAGGTGGCAAGTGCGGAGGCCGAAAGATTGACTACGTTATTGCCGATCAGAATGGCGGAGAGCATTTTGCTGTAGTCATCCAGAATCTCCAGAGTCAGAGCAGCCCGCCGGTTGCCGCCATCTGCCATGGATTTCAAGGTGATCCGGTTTACGCTGTTCAGCGCGGTTTCGGATGAAGAGAAATAGCCGGACAATACAATGAGAACAATCAGAATTACGAGCTGAATCAAATCGGCCTGATGCATGGTTTCCTTTCCTGAAGCGGTAAGCTGTGCTGACTGCAAAGCAGAAATATAACAGTTTTTATAATAAGTATCTTGTCGAAATATCACAGTTTTTGATATCTGATGGCATTCTATCGTGTACAGAGCAGTTTTACAAGGGCACAGGATATGGTATAATGTGACAGTTTCGGGGCGTTTTATGCCCTACTATAGGATGGAGGAAGTTAACAGTATGAAGAAGAGCAAGGGAAAAGCACTTGCAGGACTGATCGTCCTCGCGGCCGTAATGGTCAGCCTGTTGTATCTGGCGGTTTACGGCGTAGACAGCTGGGGGACCGGTTCCGCTTCTGACATTAAGCTGGGTCTGGATCTGGCGGGAGGTGTCAGCATTACCTATCAGGCGGCCGGAGATACGGCGCCCTCAGATGAGGACATGGATGATACGCGCTATAAGCTGCAGCAGAGGGTTCAGCAGTACAGCACAGAGGCGCAGGTCTATCGCGAGGGAAGCAACCGGATCAACATCGAGATCCCCGGTGTTTCGGATGCCAACCAGATTCTGGAGGAGCTCGGACGTCCCGGATCCCTGTATTTTATCCGTCAGACCGATGACAACGGCAATGCCAATTACGAGTATGACTATACGAGCGGCGGCTACAAGCTGGACAAGGATCTGGACACCCTGATTGCGGACGGCGATGTTGTTCTGGAGGGTACGGATGTTGCGGATGCGCAGGGCGGCTACCAGAGCGACAACATGAACAACCAGCAGATTGTGGTTTCTCTTACTTTCACGGACGAGGGCAAGAAGAAGTTTGCCGATGCCACAACCAGAGCGCACGAAAAGGGCGAGAGCATTGCCATCTATTACGATGGTGACTTTATCAGTGTTCCGACCGTACAGAGTGCCATCACCAACGGTCAGGCGGTCATCACCGGTGAGAAGACGATCGAGGATGCGAAGAACCTTGCGTCAACGATCCGAATCGGCGGACTTTCCGTAGAGCTGGAGGAGATTCGTTCCAATGTAGTCGGAGCGCAGCTTGGACAGGATGCGATCAAGACCTCTCTGTTTGCGGGACTGATCGGTCTGATTCTTGTGATTATTTTCATGATCGGGGTATATCGCCTTCCCGGTTTTGCAGCGAGTCTTGCACTTCTTACTTATATCGGACTGGAATGCATCATTCTGGTTGGCTTTGAAGTGACGCTGACTCTTCCCGGTATTGCAGGTATTCTGCTTTCCATCGGTATGGCGGTGGATGCTAACGTCATTGTGTTTGCCAGAATCCGTGAGGAGCTTCGTGACGGTAAGGCTGTGCACGCGGCGATCGAGAACGGCTACAGCAAGGCGCTGTCTGCGATCATCGACGGCAACGTGACAACGCTGATCGCAGCCGTCGTCCTGTATGCTCTCGGAACCGGCTCTGTCAAGGGCTTTGCGCAGACTCTGGCTATCGGTATTCTGCTTTCCATGTTCACAGCGCTGTTTATTACAAAGTGGTACATGAAGGCGTTCTATACGCTCTTTGCGAAGGACAAAAAGTGGTACGGTGTCGGCAGAGAGCTGAAGACGCTGCAGATCGCGCAGAAGAAAAAGGTATTCTTTACGATTTCGGCCTGCATCATTCTGGCCGGTTTTGTTGCGATGGGAGTTCATAAGGCAGGCGGAGAGAAGGCGCTGAATTACAGCCTTGATTTCATCGGCGGAACTTCCACTAGTGTAACCTTTTCTGAAGATTACTCCCTGCAGGAAATCAACGACACGATTGTTCC